>Ga0214542_1001441_pt1 | contig 48651 bp, 13 predicted proteins | sample CNSS1metaG_FD_160096 | JGI IMG/M metagenome (GOLD analysis project Ga0214542, IMG submission 160096) | Root nodule microbial communities from cowpea collected in UCLA plant growth center, Los Angeles, California, USA - CNSS1 | ecosystem: Host-associated > Plants > Roots > Nodule | place: USA... | reverse complement strand
AAAATTTGGTTAAAAGGACTAAATTCACGCATTTTGAAAGATGAAGGACTAAATTGGTCAAAAATTTTGATGAGGGACTAATTCCAAATTTCGTTGAAACTTGAGGGACCAAAAACATATTTAACCCTTTTATTATTATTTTGTTGACTTATTTATGGTTTAATACGTTGTTCTTCAATTTTTAGGATTTTTTCATTCTTCTTGAACTTATGATTTTACGGGGTTTTCTATTCTTCTGATGAGGATTTTTTATGGTGTAGGACTGAATGCAGAAATTTTATGTTTTGGTATTCAATGGTTCCAGACTCCGATTAAACAAAAAATTTTGTAAACATTTTTATTGGGAGCTTTCTTTAGTTATACATTTTTTATTTTTATTTTTATTTTTGTAAACAGAATGAGCGGAAGAAGAGAAGTTATCGGGCCAAGGAATAGAAGTTTGGGTTTACAGGAGTCAAAAAGTGCAGAGAAGGATAGAATGACAATGATAGAATGATGAAGAGAACTTAGACAATCAATAACATGGATTTTGATTGTTTCAAGGTTGGGAAAATTGATTTTTTATTGAGTTAATTTAAATTTGGTGATCTTAATTGGAAAAGCTTGATCATAGATTTTAAATTGTAGCAAAGATCACCATTAACACACAATTATTTTAATTGGTAATAATTGCAAAATTAGACGAAATCAATATTGTTAAATTTAATGCTTTTAATGCAGTTGTTTTGAAGGTCAAATCTCTCTACAATGATTTTAGGTATTTGGGAAGCAAGATTTCAAGTATATTCTTTAGTAAGTACATGATTTGAATTTCATTATGATATTTGATTGAATTTATAAAAATGATCCAATACTATTGTTTCACGTTATTTGAGGGGTTTGATGTTGTTATTTGTCAGGTGTAAAGGATTGACATTAGAAAAGCTCTTTTACCAACTCAGAAGCATGATCTCACCACTACAAAACAGACAGAAAATGAGTAGAAGGTGATGATGAACATAGATTGCTCAATGAAATGGAAGAACTAATTAATGTTCAAAGAAGCTTTTTGCTAAAAGAAGAGTCAAGGTTTTTAGCAGTTAACTTTCTTTGATTTTTGTTGTGATTGGATATGCACATGAATGACTTTTGGAATTTATGTTGTTAGATATGCATGTGCAGCCATATAGTATCTTCCTGTTGTTTGATCAGTAGTGACAAGGACATTGCTAGGTGGTTACAAAAGAAGTTCCATATTCTTAGACAAGAGTGAAGTCAACAACTTTGATTTAGGTACCAAAAGTAAAACTTCTTAATCTAAGTCAATAGCTTTTATTCACTCTGTAACTAGATAAATAATCATTAACAATAAGTTGTTCTGATTTTTTTACAAAGTTATTGTGATAAATTTAATTATGCAGGGAATGATTGGAATTATCATGTTTGTGAAATTGCAAAGCAGAGCACTCACTAGTTAAAGCTCAACTATTGGAGATTTTGATATATGAGCAGATGAACTGAAAGAAGTTACCCTACTATCAAACTTTCTGGATAAGTAGCATTTTCCTAGCTATTTTTAGTACTTGCTTAAGTAGGATATAAGTTGAAGATAACAGTGACTTAAGAAAGTTTCCTTCTAATTTCTTAAAACATTTTGTGCTCTTTGAATTGGTTGCTTATGCGGAATTTAAATTGGATAACAATGTAACACAGATTCATTTCAAGTACTTAATATCGGAACTTGATATTCTCTTTGAAGTTGGTTGTTTAATTCCTTGGGAGTCGTATGTTGTTTGACTAGAGCAATTTTTTTCTTCTCTCTCTTAAGTTATGTAGTAAGTATTACTTCCACCTTCCACTATCATGATATCCATGAATCTTTGCAACATCACTCCAGAATTTGAATTCTACTTTCAAATCTTAAACTTTGTTGATAACTTCATATATTCTAGGAAGTATTTTGTTATCTTAAAAAAATAAAGGCTAATCTCTTGTTGAGAGTCTCCTCCTGGTGTAGAATAGAATAAGCATATTGAAAGACTATAGCATTTATGGGAATAGTATATTATCATAGAATTTAGTTTTCCTATTATTTTAAAGATCTCTCACTATTTTTAAAGATTTTATGTTTAATTAGTATTTATCTACACTTTTTATATTTGATCAAAATTTATGCAGGATTTTATTATTTTTGGACTATGAATAGATTATACCCTATTGGTGCCTCACATTATTCAAACTTTTTTCCTATAATTGATTATTGATATTTTATCTCAGAGCATCTGAAACTTGAGTTGTAAGAACATTTTTCCCGTGAAGGAGCACTTTAAATTTGTTTATTACTTTATTGTTATACGATTATCTTATCAGAAGAGGTTGACAGTTTATGAGTCCAGAGATTAACATCTTCTTTGTAGTTACATGTTTACCAGTACAATCTAGATGTTCTAACTGGTGACATTTGCTACAATTACTCTAACTAATGCCCCAAAAAATTTGCCACAACATTTACTACTCTGATTCAAGAGAATTTGTTCTTTTTTGAGAAGAAATATAGTTAAGTGTCTATGTCATAAAAATCTGCTTCAATCATTTGGTTCAATAGGCTACTAGTCACAAAAAGTAGTTCATATTAGATCACCATAATGCACTATACATGAGGAGGATATAAACTCCAGTTATATAGTGACGTATGATGGAACTTTAAAGTCATTGGCTATTGAGTTAAGTTTGCACATTCTGAAGGAGACCAATATGGTGTCGTAAGGTTTACACTCCTTGCAGATGAAGGTGTGATTCCATCTAGCAGTTAGCAAAAGCATATGTAGTAGTAAAACTTGAAGGCTTATTCATCCACTCAAAGAACTTAAAACTTAAACTATTATTAGCTTTTGGCTAAATTGTTCATCATGATAACTATCATTTAACTTATATATCCAATTTAATATTAATGAGCTGATGCGTAGTTGCTTCTATTAGAGGAATGACTGTTAAAGATTCAAGTTATCAACACGACATTCGACTTGTGATTGAGGATTACCCGTAATCCATCCACCATTTCACTCAGAAATATTGTCTAGGCACTCTTTATTGTACTTCTGACGTGGAACCACTGTACATTTTGATTTCATATATACCTGTTATACATTTTGATTTCAATAATAGTTTTTCTTTTTTCTACCATTCTGCCTGCGTATACTTTCTCGTACCTTTCTAAATTCTCATTATTATTATTCTTTCTGCATAGGTTTTCGTTTACTGCTTATATGTGTAGTGTAAATATAATTTATTCAGTGGAATTGCAAATGCTTTGAATAATATTATCAAGAAGAGAGAAACTTTAATTTTAAATTATAATTGATTAAGACCGAATATTTATACTTCAACATATCTGAAACGGGAACATTTAAAACTAAAATTAAAATGAACTAAAATGAGAACTAACATTAAAAATTTGAGTCTTTTATTTTCACCACCCATGGTTACTACCTACATCCCATGGTTATTAATATTCAATGACAATAAAAACTAAAATGGTTTAATGGTAAGTGAGAACTAACATTAAAATTTTGAGGCTTTTGCTTTCAACACTCCATGGTTATTAATAAAAAAACAAACTCAAATACCCTTGATCAATGATACCATTGTTCCACCTAGAAAAAAAAATCATTATTTCAATTTGATAAAATAAATTTAAAAATAACTTTAATTTAAGGGTTAAATATGTTTTTGGTCCCTTAACTTTTAGTGAATTTTGAAATTAGTCCATTTCGAAACTTTGGTCCAATTTAGTCCTTCATCTTTCAAAATACGTGAATTTAGTCATTTTAATCAAATTTTTTTAAGTTCATTTGACATTTCAAGTGTGTTTCATAATAGTATTTAACTTAACATTAAAGCAAAAATGTGTCAAACAGTATACGTAGATTTAGTCATTTTAATCAAATTTTGTTAAGTTTATTTGACATTTCAAGCGTTTTTCATAATAGTATTTGACTTAACATTAAAGTAAAAATGTGTCAAACAGTATGAACAACTCAAATACAACCATGAAATGTGTATGAAACATCAAATAAACCTAACAAAATTTGATTAAAAGGACTAAATCCACATATTTTGAAAGATGAATAATTAAATTGGTCTAAAGTTTCGAAATTGACTAATTTCAAAATTCACTAAAAGTTAAAGGACAAAAAACATATTTAATCCTTAATTTATTAAATAAGAAGTAAAAAAATATATCATTAATTTCTAAAGAATTAAAAATTATAAATGAATATAGATTAAATATTAATAAAAGAGAATTATTTTTTTTCTAAGCGACCTAATGGTTCAAAATTCAAATCATTTTCTTCAATATTGTTTTATATGTTTTTCCTTCATTCTCCTTTCAAATTTAAAGTAATAAAGTAATATTTTAATTAAAATACCGAATATATATATATATATAAATAATTTTTAAGTCTATATGTCTCCCATCAATATTTTTATTTTAAAAAAATTAATAGTGATGAAAAGTTATTCATTTTATTTATTGTTTCATTATTTAATTCTTCCACTTAATTGTAATTGTTTTTAGATGAAATTGTTAATAGAAAGGTCTTTTGCAGTTTTAAATCATAATTTCATCAAGTGCTTCTAAAACGGTATTTATTTTAAGTTATTATTATTATTATTATTACTTATTTACAAATTCTATGTAGGTTTTATTGGAATGTGAAACCGTTTTTTTTTTCGCCTTAAATTAGTTTTATTGTATTTGAATTTGAATTGAACTATGGAGGTGTTTTCCAATATTAAAGAGGTTAAGTTAGAGAATGGAGGTTAAGTTAGAGAATGGTTCAACAGTTTCAAGTAATATAACTTTTTTTTTTTATATATTTTCATTGCACTTTGATATTTGTTGTTGGCCGGCTCTCACTTCTACCTTGGAGAATAAAAGAATAAAAAACATAATTAGAAGAGTAACAAAAAGTTAGTTTTGTTCAATCCATCTAAAGTAGCATGTATGAAAATAATTGTGCAATGTTATCAATTTTTTATGTTTTTAATCTTATATACATATAATATGTCTTATTCTTTTATTTGTTGGATATTGTTTGTTATTTTTTCTTTGCTTTATCTTTTTTAGTTGTGTATTATATCTTATATCTTATTATCTATTATTTATGTTTGATTTATTAAGTTTTATAAATTTATATATATATATATATATATATATATATATATATATATATATATATATATAAAGTTGGTTACAACTCGGTCAAAGTGTCACTTACAATTGCAACAAGTTCGTTTTACCTGTCAATCAAACTTTTGAGCTTGAGTATTATCGACTTTTACTATGTTTTATGTTCTTTTATGGTGTATTGTTTATTTTCTTTAATAAATCATGAAACCTTTAACATGTTTTATAATTATCTTGATAAGGAAAAATACATAAATGTAACGTGTAGTGAATGAAAGCAATTATGTTTTGAGAATCGAGAATAATTGTGAGAAGAGGACAATGCCTTTGATGCTAAAAATCCATAAATATTAAATATTTATTTTAATGAGTAGAAATATTATAATTCTTTTGTATGTTTGATGATACTAAATTCATTAAGCAGAAGGATTTTATTTTAAATTATAAATGTCAATAACAACTTCAAAATATGTGTGTCCGTTTTGACAAATATACTCGTCCCCATGAGTATTGTCCAAATTTGTCTCTGTTTTGACGGAAAATTCCTGCATTAACTAGGAATGGGTATGGAAAATCTCTGATTCATAATAAAACTTATATTAAAGATAAATATAAACCAAAGGGAATATTTGATTTGGCCAAAATATTCTTAACTCAATCTTAATCAAAATAATTTTATTTTGATATTATATAAAATATTTTAACTCACTCAAATCAATATCTTTAAACATTTTAAATCAGAAAATCTTTCACTCAACCTCAAGATATATGATGGGCTGAAAATTTTAAATTTAAGGTTCATGAATAGGGATGTTAAAAAAATCTATACCGCAGACAAAACTCGTGACAGGTAGGAAACGAATATTAAAAATGGATACCCGTTACCCGCGAGTATGAATATTTTTTATACCCGCATGTTAACGGGACGGGTACGGATATTAGTACCCGTGGATATCTGTACCCGTTAAACTTTAATTCACAAAAATACCCTCATATATATATATATATATATATATATATATATATATATATATATATATATATATATATATATTAGTAAAAAATATTCTGACCTAATTTTTTCTAAGTTGTACATCTTGTATTCTGTCTTCATTTTCACAGCTTCAAGTATTGGTACATTATCTTTTCCTAAGTATACCCCTTAACATTCTTCTCTTTTTTTTTTTAATTAGGCATATACATTAAACCCTATATAGACAGTGATGTTTATGATATGTTTTTTGTCAAATGATGAAATCAAGATAAGAATACTTGGCAGTTGAAGTTTATTATTTGTTTATTTTGTTTATTTGTTGATCAAAGCACTAACTAAAGAATTTTCATTGTGTTGAACGGTCATTTTATATTTACTTTTATAATTATTTGTACTTGTATGAACTTGAGTTTATTTAAACTTTATTTAAAATTTATGACAGTGATGTATTTTATTTTATTTTATTTGAATTTATGATTAAATATTTGTTTTTTAAATAATTTTGTAAATAAATGCGGATACCCATGAATATACGAGACAAATATTTATTCAGCGAGTAGAATACGGAGGAACTACTACCTGTATCCTACCCGTCCCGTTGACATCCTATTCATGGATTAGTTATAACCCATTTGGCTATAATGCGATTCTCGATAGTTTATATATAAGTTAAAGATAAGATGAAGTAGTCCATTTAAACAATTTTATTATTAATATGAATATTATTATGATATAAAAAGAAATTTTTTAGAGATTCCAGGTTGTATGTGTGTTATTAAGATGTGTGATAGCCAATAAAGCTCTTACCATTCCTTGCACTGCAACCAATCTCTTTATGGTGGTACTTTGACGGTGAAAGAACAACAAACAAAGGTTGCAATGGATTCTATTGGCCAACCATATTTAAGGATGCACTTGCCTGTGTTCAGAGGTGTTATGAGTGTCACAGAACATATGGAATCTCAAAATGACATGAAATTAATCCTTTTGAACACCATTCTAGAGGTTGAAGTCCTTGACTATTGGGAGATTGATTTTTAGGACCTCTACCTTCTTAATTTACAATGAAGACATTCTTGGGGTAGTTAATTATGTGTCTAAATGGGTTGAAGCACTTACAGCCCCAAGAGCAGATGCCAAAACTGTCATAAAATTTCTAAAGAAAAACACATTCTACTGGTTTGGTTCTCCAAGATTGCTAATCGGTGGCGGAGGTTCTCACTTCTGTGAGGCTCAACATAAAAAATGTTTGGAACATTATGTAGTCAGACACAAAATTGCATCACTTTATCGTTCGCAGACCAATGGCCAAGCATAGGTATCGAACAGAAAAATCAAGCATTTTTTAGAAAACAACTATGACAGCCTCGAGAAAAGATCAGTCTCTTAAGCTGGATTTGACACTTTGAGCCTACAAGACTATGTACAAATCTCTTATAGGTCTCCCGCCATTTCAACTGATTTTGTTAGGTTTTACCTAGGGAGTTTTACTAGGGAGAACAACACCAATGAGATCTGAGCCTAACCACATAAGACACTGACACCACTCTCAACCCAAAACCTTAAGGCGATGGGTTTATGGGCCTTGATCCTTATATGGTGCTCTACTTTCTCATTTCTGGTCAATGTGGGACTTAGACTCACACTTGGATTCCTAACAGGTTTATGGTAAAGTTTTTCATTTACCAATACAGTTGGAGCACAAAGTATATTGAACCTTTAAAATATAGAATATTGATCCTAAAGTAGCTGGTGAGAAAGGGAAAATCCAGCTGCATGAGTCCTTCAAGTTGTATAAGGAGGAGGTCAAAGTTTACCATGACAAGAAAATTCTAAAATGGGAGTGGGGTCAGTGACGTGTTAGTGTTTGATTCTAGCTTGAGGCTTTTCCCTGGAAAACTAAAATCAAAGTGGGGTCAGATCCTTATGAAGTTATGGAATTGGGGAATCCTTAATCTCATAGGTGCTGGGTAGTAAATGGACACAGGATGATAGGCCATTTTTGTCTGTGCCCATGGCGTGTTCAAAAAACCTCATCACAATTCATGGAAGCCTTCAAGCAATACGAGCACCCCTTTCATGGTCATTACATGTCAAATCTCAGTGAGTATTGCGTTTTTCAAGTTTGTGACTCTACATATGGTTGAGGCTCATGGTCCAATATAGATATATCTGTCGGAAGCACAATAGATGATCCAGTATATGGAGAAAAGATTATGATTATCCTTATAATCTGTAAGCAATATTGAAATGATTACAATGAAACTAAATGAATGAATGAACAAACTTAGTCAACAAAATCTCACAAAAATTGAAAGTACACTACAAGACCAGTCATTCTACACAGATATGGGTGAGTTTGGCCATAGTGTTTGAAATTAAACCAGTAACAAAAGTCTTCATTCCCATTTACTCCTAAGTTCATCATGGTGTTTGAAAGCATAGGTGAGTAGTGTGCTTCCATCCAATGCTTTTAGTACAAAAGTCTCTACCAACACATAACATCCAAATTTTTTCCACCTATTAGTCCCCTTAAATTCTTCCACTTTCCTGACTCTAATTTGCTTCTCTTTTCCTCCATCCCAACCTGCTCTTTCCTGCTCCCACTTCATTCTCTCGACCACTGCAGTGTTCAATCCCACACTTCTCTTTTCTCCAACATTGTTGAAACTATGGAACCACAGAAAACCTTCAGCAATATCCATTTCATCGATCACAGCTTCCCACCCAGCAATTACAACCACTTCCTTTTGAACCACAGCATCCACAATTACAGTCTTTTCCACTTCATTCTGGTTCTCACATGAAAAGATTTGCTCCCATTTCTGCTCCAGTGTCATTTCATAAAACATCGACTTTCTCATTTCTTCCTTCAATGTTTTGTGAGTTCCCTCCTTGATAAACATGAAGGGGCAGTACCATTTTCCCACAGCAACGCTGTCTGAACTCCTTTTTGCTAAGGAGAATTTGAATTCTGGCTTGCTGGCACGGAGGGCCTCATTCACCCCTGATGCTTCGCTTAGACTTGAATCACTTGAAGCACTCGAAGCACTCACTTTCCACCTTCTGCTCAAAAACCTTGGAGGGTATCCATCTGGGGCAACAGATTTAGCTGAAAAACCACTCCTGAAAGTAACTTTGCTTCTTCTAGGATATATCTCAAACTCCTGATATGTGTCACTCACATCTATCGGATGCAGTGGTACATCAGTTTGAGCTTTGTAGAAACAGAATGTGTCCAAATCCTCCTCCTTTGAGTTAATATACGCTTCCCTGCACAACCAAATGCAAACTACATCAGTACAATCCTTAACCTTAAACATGTCAAGAAGATTAATCCTTAAATTTGCATTAGAATAGATGTTCAGGTTAGTGATGAAGAATAAACGGTCAAGAAATCAAGGAAAATGTAACTTGCTTAATGAAATGAAAGCTTAGGCTTACCCTCTTTTCTTCGAATTTAGATTTATGACATAGTATTTGTTGGAAGACAATGGTTGGTTGAGAACCGGGATGAAGGCAACATGGTGGTAATGAGTGGTTCTATTGAGTGAAATACCTGATCTATAGAACAACTTAAGGTTTAAATTTTGAGGGAAAGGCAACTCCTTCACCTCATGAAATTCTCCTAACCCAAAACAAGAGGTTGGCTCCATCTCTTCATCTTGGATCACCAAAATGCCAGAATTGGGGCCTTCTGGTGGAGGCAATGACAGAGCATCTAAAGACTTCTTAAACAGAGATAAAGGCCTAGTCACATACATTCTCTTCTCAATTTCTTTCTTCCCTTCCAAGAACAACTTGCTTAATGTGGATATTGACGATGTACAGATCCACTTATATATATGTATGAGACGAAATTTTATTTTGATATGGTCAATGAACAAAGTTAGTAAACGTGTTCAATTGACCAAGTTGGGGAAGAAAAAATACTTTTTTTTTTCTTTTGGCAAGCCAGTGCAGTAGTATTGATTTTGGGAATTTTTCAAGATGTGAGACCCACATGACAATAAAATATACCTGCTGGGTAGTGGGCGTGAAAGGGTCCAGTTTGGTCAGCCTTGTTGGCTTTGGCTTTGTCTATTTGGAAGTTTCAGCCTAAAAGGATGCAAAGGGAGGATTTGGGGATTAGTGTAGACTGCTGAGATGTCAAGTTTGAAGAGATTGGACCATGCTTTTAAAGAAAAAGAAAAGTGATTTAATGGTTCTTTTTCTCACATAATTTCATTTAATCTGACCAACAAATATTGTGTATTCTATCACACTGGATTATTGATAAAAGGCATACATGATAGAAATAACTAATGTAATATATTATAGTAATAACATGGTTAAAGATCATAAATTTAACTGAAAAAGTTCTATTAATTTATTTTAAAAAAAATAAAATAAAAATATTCAAAATAATAAAATTAAAAAAATATATATCCTAAGATTAAAAAGGCTATTAAATAAATTGCTAACGTTAGGTATGTTTTGTAGGATTTATTTGTGTAGTCGATCTTTGACCTGGCTGCTTTTCAATTCCTAAGTCAACTTTTTTAATGATTAATAAAGAGGGATGCTCTGTGCTCTGGTTAGAACTATGGTTGATAGTAGAAAGATAAGGACTTTGGTTTGGTTTAGCAAATACCATTTGAAATTCTCTTGCTTATGAAGCCTGTGACTTCTTTTTTTCAATACATTAGAAAAAATAAATATTAACTTCAATAATGAATCCCTCATCATTTTTCAAACTATTATTTAGTTTCAAAAATCAGACGAGGAAGAACTTACGATGTTTCATTTTTTTTTAACTCTTTGGAAAATCGATTACGGGTAACCAATTTTTTCATCGGTATCCTTTTAAAGTGATCAAATGCGTAATTTTTATTAATTAAAATTTACCTTTGAAATTTTTATGGTAAAATTATAACAGTTTTAAAAATTGAAATAATTTTAGGATATTCGTGAAGATGGGTTACTTTTAATAAGCTGAAAATTTAAAAGATGTCTAAAATTAATAATAACTGTATAACAAAATTGGGGATGTTTGTAACGTCCCATTTAATTATTACGCGAAATTAAAGGAAACCTCACACAAAATAGTACTATAGCGTAGTCCTGGGGTCCTTAACACAACCCCTACAACCTGGACACACCACGATGCCAACGGAAACCAAATACAAGTCTAGCAAAAGAGAAAAGAGTAGCAAGGCGTAAAACAATACATGGGCCATAGCCCTAATAAAAACCATGAAGAAAATAAAAAGATCCAGCCCCGATGACTAAGCAACGGAATTGTCATTTCCTTGCTGACCACGAGAACCTCGCCCATCTGCTCCCATCAATCAAATTGATGATCATCGCAAGAAAGAAGAACCACATACAAGACAACCACACAACAACAGGGTAAGCTAGAGCCAACAACATTTTTATCATACAGTCAAATATATATTTTCATCACTCAATATCCATACAACATTCAAGCATGTTATGATTTTCCAATCAATACACTATGACTCGACTAGACTCATCCGGATACGTATAACTTGGTCGGATTCAGCGGATGCCCGCACTTGTGATGGATACATCTGCTCACCCCCGAACTATGTGTTACAAGTGTTACAATGAATCAATTTTTCCTCACCACAAGGTTAGCCCTTAATGAATTTCAGGCTCCTGCTACTCTCACCACAGGAGTCAGTCCGCTCTAGGTGAGACTAACTGACTCCTCAGAGTGTCAGGATGCAACCTTACCTTGAATCCTTACCTAGTTATACAGATGGGGCACCACCATGGATACCCACTAACAGAGGCCATGGAATTACGTCCCGACCACTGAAGCGCGACCCTGAAATCCCACCTAGGGATTTCCAATGAATTACGCACTAACACGGACCAAGCATACCAGACCAAACAATAAAGGTTTATTACGCATACACATATACATCACATACCATTTCTTGATAATTCATCTTTTTCATTTCTTTCTCAGTGGTTCCATACCCATCCATTTCTCTCAAACCATAGATATGGGCTTTTGTTCATGTCAATACCATGCCACTTTATCACCAACCATCTCATTGAGTTTGCATGCCAAAATTCATACCATACCCATCATTCACCATACATGAATCATATCACTCATACATAACAGTTCATTATATATGTTTCATCATAGCAATCATACCCAAGCAATTACCAATTCTCCAAGAGCAGCCAAGCACTCAAACCACGCATTGTCTCGCCTAACCCCTCGCTCAGGCTGAAGGGTCTCGCTCAGGCGAGACGGTCTCGTTCAGGCGAGCCCCCTTCGCCTAGGCGAGGGCTCAAAAACAAAAACAGGAACCAACGCGGGATCTCGCTTAGGCGAGACCCCTCTCGCCTGGGCGAGATGCTCGCTCGCTCAAAAAGCCGAGCTGGTCGCCTGGGCGACCTTTCGCACAAAAGTTTTGGGCGAGTCCCTGCTTATATCGCCTAGGCGAGATTGGCTCGCTTGGGCGAGATTAACAGGTCTCGCCACTGTTCTCCTGTCACAGTAGCACCCACCAATCCAAACAACACACCCAAAACATCATAAGCACTCAGAACATCTAATCAGTTCAAGACTATCAGCACACCAGTAAAAACAACAGTAAAAACGTGATACACGAGCGGGTTCTAGCTTCCCTTACCTAGAAGGGTCTAACACAGGACTTGGCAAGTAGCGTAGAGCACAACAGCTCCGAGCAGAGACTTAGGAGCTGCAAAAACAGTGACATAGAAGTGTAACAGGTTACTATGTGAGCTTTGTTGAACCCATGAAAAACAGCTCGGAAAGGAAAACAAGGTTCAAGACCAACTTACGTGAAATGAAGAGGACTCTTGAGCTGGTACGAGTGAGCGGGAGCTAAACCTTAACAGAGCTAAATTTTGGCGCACGGGAAAGATGACGGCTACGTTTCTGAAAGTGAATGGGAGTGTGAAATTAGGACAACACGAAGGGTTTTTATCCTATGGGTCAGCCTTTAGGCCCACTACTATAGGGTAGCCCTTAAAAAGGAAGCAGAATAAAAAGGGCCTTACAATGTTGACAAAAAATGAAAATAGGGAATGATATGTGTTTTAACAATGATATTGTATTATAATTGAATATATATATATATATATATAATTTGGAACATTTTTAGTAAATAAATAAATAAATAATTACAATAAAAGTCGTAAACTTTTAATAATGATAATCCACAATTAGATTATAATATAATGAGTTTTAATTAATTCCGAGAATAGAAAAATGTATAAGTTAGTATTAAAATTAAGATGATTATTTAACTTGTAATAATGTTGATGATAAAAATGAATTTGATAATATTTAAAATTTATGATGATTATTTTATAACTTATTTTCACAACATATTTATAGAGAGGAAAAAAGTGAGAAAAAGATCGAGAGAGGGAGAAAGTGTATGCCAAAATGAAAAGGTGAAGAAAGAAATTGTGAATGAAAATGATTCAAACATATGTTTACATAATAAAGGAAAAGCGGATATATGCATTTTTGAAATGCAATAACAGAAACAAAACTATTGAGATGCGTTGAGGAAGGTAGGAAACACATGAGCCTAATTAGATATGGCAAATAAATTTGTCCCGTGGGTATTGTCTGAACCCGCCGTTTTGACAGGAAATCCCTACATTAACTGGGTATGGGTATGGGTATGAGAAATCTCCAACTTTTTCAATTGGGTATGGGGATAGGTATGGGGATGTACATATCCCCACCATAATACTCGTTCCCGTCATATTTTCGCCCTCGTTTAAATTATTACAATTAATTAAATAACATTATATATATATATATATATATATATATATATATATATATTATTTTTTATTTCTTCTAATTATTTGGTTTATCATGAAATTTATTCGCATCTCCAATATATTTTTCATTATCATAACCTTTATGTAATTATATTAAAATGATGTATGTCAATTAAAAATTTTTATGTCTCACATTTGAATATTTCTATTATTTTTAATATTTTTATTTATTGTATATTTTCCTTTCACATGAGAATGTTTAATACTCTCCATTTAAGTGTTCAATAACATAAACCTTTCATCTACTATGTAATATAAAAAAAAATTACTTATTATTATTAATTTTTGTTTCATTTGAAAAGTTTTCTTAGATCTCTAAGGTATTTTTCATCTTATCATACCCTTAATTATACATTATACAGTTATTTTCCTTTGTGCGATTTCTTTCAATAGTCTCTAAAATTATTTCAAAAACACACATTTGTAAATTTTTAATATTTTTATTTGTTGTTTATTTTTATCATGTAAAATACTATTTGGATATATTTTATTTAATAATTTTTTATTTTCTAACTTATTATCAATCATACTGTAATTTTTTCATATAATTGTATAAATAACTTTTATTTACTACAATATAAAACTTTAATGTAATCGTCATGAATATGTTTTATCACCATTCAACATATATTGAAATTCAAAAGATACAATATTTATGTCAAAAATTTATTATTATGTTTATTATTTGTTCTTTGCGTTATTTCGACCAGATGATGTATTATAACTTTTATTAGTATATAAAAAAGAGATTCATTAGAATTTAAAAAATTGAAGTAAACAAACATTTAAAATATATTTTAATTTGAATATTTGTTTTGTTTTATATTTTTTTTTAAAATACTTTTTAATTTTATCAACTAGGTTTCATTAATGTTTACAAATTTAATAAGTATTTTGGTTCTCACAAAATTTTATTTGGTATTCTAATATAAAATGTACAGAATTATAATTAATTTCAAAGTATTTAATATCGAAGAAACAATCATCCTCTTAATATTAAATATTTGATAACATTATGTTTCATTTACCGTATTTTTTATTATTTTATAAAAATTAATTAAAATTAATATTGAAGTAGTAATAAAATGGGTACGAGATTATACCCGTTACCTGGTGGGGATAGGGATGAGACAAAAGTTTAATACCCGTTGGATTTGGGTATGGGGATGGAGATTAATTGTTTTTACGGGGATGGGTATGAGATAGCGAAACTCGTCCCCGCCTTGCCCCATTGCCATCCCTAGACCAAATAGATAGGATATCAACCCCCTTAAACCAGGAGTATATGTTCCTTATTCCCAGTTTGGAATGAAGATATTTGTAAGCTTGGGGCAACAAGGGTTTGGTGTAGAAATTAGCAACCTAAAGGTTAGAGGTAATAGGCAGCATCTTGATCAGACCTTGAGTTATCTTTTCTTGTACAACATGGTAGTCTATTTTTACATGTTTTGTACATTCCTGAAACATGGAATTAGAGGCAATTTGAAGAGTGGATTAGTTATCACAATATAGCATCGTTGGAGAAATGAAAGGAACATGGAGATCTTGCAGGATGAAGGTTAGTCATTGAATTTCACAAGTGGTCGTTGGAAGGGCTCTATACTCGGCTTCAAAGGAGCTTCGAGAAATGGTTAGTTGTGTTCTTCAAGATATAAGGGAGTGTTCAAGGAAGATAGAAAAATCAATTGTAGATTTTCGGATTTGAGGGCATGTTGCCCAATGATAAACCTCTTATCATGTAGAGATTTAACCAAATCTCGATTTTCTCACTAATACCAACTAATCTAATAAAGTCATCAACCAAGGATCAATCCGAAAGATAGGAAAGGGAAATGCATGACTTCTTAAATGTGTTTTGTGAATTTCCAAAATAGAGTAAGGTGTCTCCAAAATAGTCAAAAACCCTAGAATGCTAACATGCACCAAAACCTTAAAAATGCTAGATTGGTGAAGGAGCACTTGATATGTGGCATTCTCACTATCATGAAAATTGAACCACTCATGTGTTACCATGTGAAAAGCCATTATATGAAAAGTATCTTCAATAGGACAATGACACATGGCCACTACCTTTGTATGAAAACTCTCCACTAAGAGTTTGCCATGTGGCATGTGTGGGATGTCCTCTACCTCTCTCCAAGCTTAGGGTTACAAAACTAGTCCTCCAAGGCTTAAACTAGGTCAAAACATGTCCTTCCAACTTAAGCAACATTGTTTATAAACCCTATATACTTGGCCCTTAATACAAAGCCTAAAAGAAACCTACACTACTTGGCCCTTAATACAAGGCCTAAATATTTCTAATTTACTATAGATACTCCATTGTGGCCCAAAAGGAAAAAAGCTTTGCTTTACCTTGCATAGATGTTTGTAGCTCTTCTTAAAAGTGCTTGGTCATGGCTAGGAGGTATGCAATCACCATGAAAGCTTAAAGAACCTTCAAGAAGAATTACAGGAAGCATGACTAGAAGGGGGGTCTCTAACCTAACATTTTTTGTCTTTATTTTCTATTTCTTTATGTTGACTTTTCTTATGTTGACTTGAGTTAAGTTGATTTGTTGACTTAAGTTAAGTTGACTTGTGAACTTGACTTGAGTTGACTTGTTGACCTTTGACTTGAATTATTTGTTTTGTAGGTCAAGCTAGTTGATGAGTCCATGACTCATCATGAAGTTATAGAGGACCTTCCTAGAAGAGTGGCAAAAAACATGACTAGAAGAGAGACCTCTAATCCTTCTACCATTTCTTTGTTTTCTAAATCTTTATGTTGAGTGTTCCCTAAGTTGACTTTTGTTGACTTGACCTTGGTTGACTTGTTGACCATTGACTTGTGTTGACTGTTGACCATATGGAGAGTCTTACCCTTGGAGCCAATCACATCTAGTACATATGAAGAGCATGGGAGTTGACCTTCTCTTCTAGAAGGTCAAATACAACATATGAAGACTTAAAGACTAAGTTAGGGTTCTCTCATTTTCAAGACACCTCCTTTCTGACCTAGTCTCTAGCATATTAATTTGTGTTTTTGCTTATGCACTTTCTAGCTTGGTAATTTTATTAAGAGACCCCTTACCTTTACTCATAAAAGGGATATTTCTAGACTTATGTAAAGGTTAGATATAGAGATGGCAAATAAACCCTTCTCCATGGATATTGTCCAAACCCGTCCCCGTTTTGACGGGGAATCCCCGCATTGACGGGGAATCCCCGCATTGACGGGGAATCCCCGCATTGACTGGGTATGGGTATGAGTATGGGGAATCCCTGACTTTTTCAATTGGGTATGGGGATGAGTATGTGGATGTACATATTTGTTTCTAAGATACACATTTGTTAGTTTTTTAATATTTTTATTTGTTGTTTATTTTTATCATGTACAATATTATTTCGATATATTTTATCAAATTATTTTTTATTTTTTAACTCATTATCAATCATATTGTAATTTTTCACTATAATTGTATAAATAAATTTTATTTACTACAATATAAACATTTAATGTAATTTCTATGAATATTTTTTTATCATCATCCAACATACATTGAAGTTCAAAAGATACAAGATCATTGTCAAAATTTTATTATTATGTTTCTTATTTATTCTTTGCATCATTTTGATCAAGTGATGTATTATAACTTTTATTAGTGTATAAAAAAGAGATTCATTAGAATTTTAAAAATTGAAGTAAACAAACATATTTAAAATATATTTTAATTTGAATATTTGTTTTCCTTTTATATTTTTAAATTTTATCAACTAGGTTTCATTAATGTTTGCGGTTTGCAAATTTAATAAATGTTTTGGTTCTCATGAAATCTGATTTGGTATTGTAATATAAAATGTAAAAAATTATAATTTATTTCAAAGTATTTGATATCGAAGAAATAATCATCCTCTAATATTGAATATTTGATAATATTATGTTTCTGTAATTTTTTATTATTTTATAAAAAATAATTAAAATTAATATTGGAGTAGTAAGAAAACGGGTATGGGTACGAGATTATACCTGTTACCTAGTGGGGATGGGGATAAGACAAAAGTTTGATACACATTATGTTTGGGGATAGGAATAGATTTTTTCTATGGGAATGAGTATGGATAGCGAAACCTGTCCCCATTGCCATCCCTAGTTGGATATGGTGAATAAAATTACCTATATTTGACCATTGTTATGATAGTGCTCTCTGTGTTATGTTCTTTTTATGTTCATATGTTTTTATGTTATTTTTCTCCTGTTTTAATTTTTTAATAAAATCTTCGTGATATAATAATGATGTCTAGCCTGAGCTTTTGGAAGTAAAATTTTTTTTCTTATATTATTAAAAACAAATCATTTTTTTTTCTTAAATTGAGTGTTCTATCACATAGACTAATCTCGGTTATAGTTGTGTTAAAAAGTGAAAATATGTTAATCAATTATGCTTTTATTTCATAAAAGTTGGAAAATTGTGTTTTTGTTTGTCAAATTTTAAAAATTAATTTTAGTTCTCCAACATTGAAAAAGAAAACATTTGTAGTCATTAAGCATTTAATTTGGAACATTAGAAAAAGTGTTTACAAAACTGTTTTCAATTTAAAAAAAAAAAATCTAGAATGTAAATAGTATTTTCATAAATGTCTACCTGAGCTTTTGGAAGTAAATTTTTTTCTTATATTATTAAAAATAAATCAATTATTTTTCTTAAATTAACTGTTCTATCACATAGACTAATCTCTGTTATAGTTGTGTTAAAAAGTGAAAATATTTTAATTAATTATGCTTTTATTTCATAAAAGTTGGAAATTTGTGTTTTTGTTTGTCAAATTTTAAAAATTAATTTTAGTTCTCCAACATTGAAAAAGAAAACATTTGTAGTCATTAAGCATTTAATTTGGAACATTAGAAAACTGTTTTCAATTTAAAAAAAAAAAAATCTAGAATGTAAATAGTATTTTAAAAAGTTTGAGAAATTAAAATATTTTTCTAGCCTTGGAATCAAATCTATAACTACTTCTAATTTCAAGAACTCAACTAAAACATAATTAATTTAAAAAAATATCTCTTAAAGTGAGTAAAATTAATTTGGTGCGTATAAGATTGACGAAAATTTTAAATACATACATTTACTTCGCAAGTAATTTATTCTATTATTCAAATAAAAGTAATTCTTATAAGTTAATTTCGGAACTAAAAATGTTATTAATACCTTATCTCTGTCATTAAATATTAAGCATTTGAAACAAATTTGTAATATTAATTAAAACTTATGAAAACAAAAGTTTATAATGATTCACGCCTTTTTTATTTATGATTTTGTAGTTAAAAGGAGTGTTGTTAACACGAGAATTTCAATTATAAATATAAAACGAGTTTTACATTCATTTTTTTAATAAATTATAAAGTGTTATGAATTAATGATTGTCCGTTGATTTGATACATTTATTCATATGATTGATACTCATATGATTCGATTCGTTACCTTTAATACATGTTGTATCTATAAATAAGACTCTTCCTATCAATAATAATAATAATAATACACAGATGAGTTGCTACCTGTTCTCTCATTCTCTACTCTCTATTGTTTCTTCTCTATTATATATTATTTTCTCTCTTATTCGCTTTATTTCATAACACGTTATCAGTACGATGTTCCAACCAATTAAGGACTAGTGGAAGCTTTTTTCTCTCTAACGACAGTGTTCTGCGTGTCTCAATCCAGACTCTTTCTAATCCTTTCTCAATTTATAATTTTATCTTATATTCCTCCTCTTGTGATAAGAATGGTTTGACTTTATCAAATTTCATCTCCGTCTTATTATTTTTATTTTTATTATGACGGTGATTATAATTATTATTATTTTGATGATGATGATTATTATTATTATTATTTTATGTGTTAGTTCTAAACACACGAAACGTTGCAAAATTTGGATTTGTGACCCTTGATATTACAAGAATTCCTTATATTGGATTTTAAATGTTGAAATACATTTAGATGCAATGGATATTGGGATACCATTAAATAAAGAAATAAAACATCTAAGCAACTAATTTGCTCATGCGACAAAAATATTGTGAAAAGAGATTTCACAAATATTATGAATTTATTTCATGCCTATGTATGGCTGGCTGGACAAAGCAATAAAGCTTTTGATGAAAAATCATGAGATCCGCCTAATCTGCTCCATTCCTATAAGTGAATGCAGCAATAAATATTATGAATTTATTTGATGCCTTTGTATGGCTGAACAAAGCAATGAGCTTTTGATAAAAAATCATGAAACCTGTCCAAATTGGTTCTGCTCCACTCCCAGAAGTGAATGCAACAACATTTGATCTATATTTTCATGATCGTGATCGTGATATTGATTATGGACATGGTTATAAAGAAAATTTCAAAGACACATTTTGTCACCAGAAGTGCACAATAATGTGAAAAAGGAAAAAGGAAAATGTGAAAATATTGACAAAAAACTGAAAGTATATATTATCATTACGGTGGTAAAGGCCATTTGACTTGTACTTATTGTACACCAAAGCATCTTACAAATAATGAGAAGAACATAGAAACACATTTTGCTTATGATGATGGTGATTTTGATTATGGCCATATGGATGTTACTCATCTTGATACTATTATTTTCTTTGCTAAATCAAATGGAAGCATTGATCACCTCATTGGTTATGAGAGTGTTAAAAAAATCATATTGATATTTACGTTTATATGAAGAACGAATGTTGACACTAGTACCAAAGGTTATGTGTCTTATTGATAGTGCAACAACTTATACAATTCTCAAGAGCAATAAAATTTTCTCTTGTTTGATAATGTGAGACATCAATGTTAGTATTATTTATAGTACTACAAATATATTAAAGGCTCTAGAAGAGCTATTATACTTCTACCAAGAAGTTGAATAGAAATCTATTAAGTTTCAAGGATATTTGTCTAAATGAATATTATATTGTCTATGATTGAGTTGAAAAAAAATTTATAGTTGAGAAATTATCAACATTCTCTTATGGTTTGTACTACACGTATATTAGTACAATTGAAATGCATGTCATGGTAAACCATTAAATGAATGTCTTGTTTGACATGATTAGTTGGATGATTTGTACTACGCATATATTAGTACAATAAAATTCATGAAGCATGGTAGGCTTGTTAATTCCAAAGACACGTTTGAAGTGTGGTAAGTCTATTGGTTCCAAAGATAAAAAAAACACTTGAATGAGAAAGGGAGCTAAAATGCAAAATGACCTAATCGAAAAGGTTGAAATCCCAAAAGATTCATTTGACATAATTAATGGTTCGATTCCATAAGAACCTCAGGTACCTGAAATTGTTGAAAATGATGAGATCTCAATAAATTATGTCATGAATCATATAATATGGAAGCAAAATGAAGTTAACATTGCCGAAACTTTTACTTATAACATAACGATGAATGCTATGAATGACAATGAGGATCAATAAGCAATGATCATCGAAGATTGTCGGCAAAGAAAAGATTGGTCAAAATGAAAATATGCAAAGAAGCATAATTATATTTGCTTGCTACACGAAAGGTTTTTGGACGTATAGTTTGCACACCTGAAGTTGTGAAACCCGTTGGGTACATATGGATTTTGCGCAAAAATCAAATTAAGAAGGATGAAATTGTTAGATACAAAGCACAATTGGTTGCTCAAGGTTGTTCGCAAAACCTTGTATTGATTTGTGAATAAAAAACATATTCACTAGTATTGGATACAACAACATTGCAATATTCGATTATCCTAGTTGTACAACAAGGTTTGTATTTACATCTAATGGATGATGGTACAACTTATTCATTCGGTTCTTTTGAGAATCATATTTATATGAAAATGTCTGAAGGATTTTATTTGCCCAACAAGACAAATTATAAAGAGGGTTATTCAATAAAATTGAACATGCTCTTTTATTGATTAAAGCAATCAGGACGTGTGTGACATAACCGTCTTATTGAGTACTTATTAAAAGAAGGATATAAAATGATCCTATTTGTTCTTGTATTTATATGAAAAGATCCAAAAATGAATTTGCAATAATTATTGTTTATGTAGATGACATAAACATCGTTGGAACTCCTAATGAGCTCACAAAGACAATTGATTACTCAAAGAAATAATTTGAGATGAATGATCTTTGAAGGGCAAAGTCTTATTTGAAATTAGAAATTGAGTATTTAAACAAATGTGTTTTTATACGTCAAGAGACTTATATAATTAAAGTGCTTAAAATGTTCTAAATGGACAAGTCATGTCCATTATGCACTCCAATAGTTGTGAGGTCGTTAGATGTTGATAAATACTCTTCTTAGACCTCAAGAAAATGATGAAGATCTTCTTGGTCCAAAAGCGCCATATCTTAGTGTCATAGAAACACTAATGTATCTTGCTAATTATATTCGATCTAATATTTGCATTTGCTGTAAATTTGTTAAGCAAGATATAGTTCTTCAACTACAAGAAGAAAATGGTTTGGAGTAAAACATATACTTCGTTACTTTAAAGGTACTATGAATATGAGCTTATTCCATCCAAATGATTCAGATTCAGACTAATGGGTTATGTATATACATGTTATTTTACATATTCTCACAATGTCACAATGATTGATCACAAACAAGATGTTTATTCACATGTGGTAGCATAATGGTTTCATGAAGGTATATGAAACAAACCATAGTAGCAACATCGTCTAATCATACAGAATTACGAGGAAAGTCGTGAATATGTTTGGTTAAGGTCTATAATTCAACATGTGCAAGAAACTTGTGATTATCCCCGACAAAGATGGAATCAACAACCATATATGAAGACAATAGTGTATTGTTCAATTGAAAGGATGATATAGATATCCAAAAATTCATTCATGTGAAAATATAACGGGTCTATTTATGAAGTTTTTGCCAAGAAGAACTTTTGAGCAAATGATTCACAAGTTCGGAATCAGTCACCTTAATGATGTAAGTTTACATGATGGGGAGAAATAGGATATGTGATGAACAATATTGTATTGAAGAATACAGAATGTTGTACTCTTTTTCCTTCACTAGGCTTTTTATCCCAAAGGATTTTTCCTAGTAAGGTTTTAACGAGGCACATTCTTTTATCAATGGACACTCAAGGGAGAGTGTTATGAATTAATGATTGTCCATTGATTTGATACTTACTCATATGATTGATACTCATATGATTCGTTACTCTTTATGTAAATATTTGTATTAACTAAGTTGATTTGTTTCCTTTATGGATTACATGTTGTATCTATAAATAGGACTCTTCCTATCAATAATAATACACAGATGAGAGTTGCTCCCTATTCTCTCATTCTCTATTCTCTATTGTTTCTTCACTATTATATATTATTTTCTCTATTATTCGCTTTATTTCATAACATAAAGAAAATGTTTTTAATAAATCCTACAAAAATTTAAAATATGATGAATGGTAATTATTTTTAATTGATCTATTTTCAATTTTGCTAGAAACACATTGAACTGAAAAATACAAATGTTTTGAATTGCTAAAATCGTACAAAAATACATATTCTTTGAAAATGAGTACTGAAGTTCATATCACATAACGTTAATTAGCTACTAATTTTTTAGTTTGTGTCTTTTAATTATGTTTTTGAGAATTTGAACTACTTGATATATTTATATATTAATTATGTTGTGTGAATCGAAGATTTCAGAGGACATTAATATTTTCCTCACATTATGAATAATTTCTAACAAGGGCATACCTATAAAACAATTGGCTATTGTGAAGATTTGATTATGAAGACGTGTTCTTTGAGTCTAAGTTATATGTAAATGTTTCAAAATATATTAATATTAAGGTATAATTACTGATTTGGTATCCCAATTTTTTTGGTTTAGTTCAATTTGGTCTCTATATTTTTTATTTGTTTAATTTAGTACCCAATTATCTAAAAAGATTCAATTTGGTCCTCTCCGTTAAGTTGGAGTTAACACCGTACATGACACGTGTCAAGTCGTGAAATTTTTATTTTTAATTTTTTAATTTTTTTTGTAAAAATTTATAAACTGTCACGTGTTAGTTTACCATCGTGCCACGTGGCAGCTTACAATCATGACACGTGTAAGTGATAATAGTGGTTTTCAATTTAGTCCTCTATTTAAATTGTTTGTTCAATATAGTACCCCGATTAAAAAATGATCCAATTTTGTCTCTCCAATTTGAGATCAAATTAGTAAATAAGCTTAATTACAACTTATATATACATGTTACAATACTTTTTTCTAATATATACATCAAATCATTTCACCTAAATACTTAAATTATTTTATTTTTTACATTTTTTACCTTTGTAATTTTTTACACATGAAATTTTTTTCACTTGTAAAAAATAAAATAATTTCAATATTTAGGTGTAATGATTTGATGTATAAATTCAAAATAATTATTTTAACATGTATATATAAGTTATAATTAAACTTAGTTATTAACTTGTTCTCACATTGGAAAGGACGAAATTGAATTATTTTAAAAAAGTGGGTACTAAACCAAAACTTTAAATAGAGAACTAAATTGAAAACAACTATTACCACGTGTCATGATTGTAAATGTGGTACGATGGTAAACTGACATGTGGCAGTTTTGAAATTTTTTGAAAAAAAATTAAAAAAATTAAAAATTTCATGGCTTGACAGGTGTCATGTATGGACACAGTGTTAACTCCAACTTAACAGAGATGACCAAATTGATTTTTTTAGATAATTAGGGTACTGAATTGAACAAATCAAAAGTATAGAGACCAAATTGAACTTAACCAAAAAATTGGGATACCAAATCACTAATTATACATAATATTAATGTATTTTGAAAATTCAGCATAAACATAACATCAAAAATCCAGTAAATAATTCAAATTCATTGTTTGTGTTTGTAGAAAAGATTAGTAAAGTTGCAACTAGGATAACTAGGATGTGGAGGAGTCAAAAGAGAATCCCCACATCTCAGTTTCCTGGCCCTTTCTTTCAATAATGCAGATCAGTTACCTTTAAAGATAAGTTGTTGCCACAGTAATGGGTCTCAGTTGTGAAGGGTTGGTTAAATAAATGCATTGAAGATCTCCATCATATGGATATGTGATAGCAACAGGTCAAGTGTCAAATTTGGCAACCACTTAGGTTGTAGAGTTTGCAATCATATATCTATTACGTTACCCTACTGCATACTTTTCTACATTGCAAAATTTGTGACGAGGATTGATTTTTGGCTCATTCTTTTACAATTAAGGACTATTATTATTGTTGTTGGCAGGAACTTTCATTTGCTTCTTCCCTAACGTTTGGTGGAACAAGAAATATTCGGCAACGACCTTTCCAAGAAGTATGAAGTTTTCTCATTTACTGAAAAAACATTAGTACACATGAAAGATAATGGCTAATGACCAAACTACAGACAATTTAAACCACAGACTAAGACTACCCTTATGAAGCTACGAGGAAGATGCTTTTTTTTTTTTGCATATGTATTTGATGATGCTACTTACTATATCAGGCTTTGAACATAAAATGTTCGTCTCTTTTCCTTGAGCTTCCCCAATTTGAATGGTATCTGAAAATCCACCTCCAACCCTTCATGCTTTTCCTTCCCCTTTTGATTCCTCTGTCATTGACAGTGATTCTACATGAGCCTCCATTGGTTAAAACTCCATCCCCTACCAAGCCCCCATCATGTGCCATGAAATTGGCACCTCTAAAAGAAGAGAAGGCATCACCAAGGTTGCTCATCTTTGCAGCAGAAAACTCATGCTTGGATTCTGCTGAGTAATCAAGCTTCAAGTCAATAAAGCTAGACTCATCCATGCCTTTGAAATCACTCTCCCTGAGTGAAAACACACGCCTATTTGCCCCATAGAACCCCGCATCACCATCCATCTTCTTCCCACCACCCTTGAGATTGAGATCATTGCCACTTTCATAATCAAACATGAAATCCCTCCTCTCCCCATCAAAACCACTCCTTCTAGGCTCAGCTTCACTGTATCCACTTCTTCTCCCAGATTCCAACATCAAACCCCCATTAACCCCAGAACTCCTTGCTGCAGAAATTGAGCTTCTGGCACCGGAAAGCACTGAATCCCCACCATCCTCAGATCCAAATAGCCCTCCCCCTCTGAAGCTGCACAGTGATCTGGACCTAGACACACCCCCTTGATCCACCATCCACATCTCATTCCTTTCATCAAACCCAACAACACTTCTCCCACAATCCTTCTCCTTTTTCTTCCTAAACAACTTCCCAATTCTCCAAAACCCACCATGCCTCTTGATCTCAACACAGCTGCTGCTGCTCCTCCTCAGCACCACAACCTCCTCCTCCTTATCTTTGGCCTTGTTGGGATTCAAATGCTGAAGAACCGGAGTCTCATTCTTCTCATTCTTCTCATTCTCAATCAGAAATGATACCCTTCCAACGCTTCCCACCTCAACAGTGCACGAATTCCGGTGGGAGGTCATCTCATCAGAGCAAGAACAAGAAGAAAGCCTTTGCTCTCCACAGTCAGAACACACAAGCTTGACCAAACGGTCCTTGAGACAATAAGCACATATACCAACAGAAGAAGAAGAAGGGTGTTTCTTACATGGGAGTTCAGAGGCGGAAGAGTAGTAGTAGCAATCCATGTCATTGGCGTAAGCTTCCACACCTTTGTTCCTCTCCTTCATGGCTTCAGATGGAGCCTCAAAAGTAAAGTGAAAAATGGCAAGAGCTAAGCTCTATGAAAGAAAGAGAAAAACAAGAGAAGGGACCAAATACTTGGCTTGTAGAAGCAGCTTCCCCTTTGAAGCTATGAGTGAAAAGTAGATAATTTGAATGTGAATGAATAAAGGGTGATGTTTAGAGTGAGAGAAAGAGAGAGAGGAAGCACAGAGGCGTTTCCTTTACGTTTTCTTTGCAGGAAAAACAGTGATAGGATGGAAGAGAAAAAGGGTGATGCAAGAAAAGAAAAGAAAAAATAAAGCACTAGCTCCTGCAGGCATTATTATGTAGGGAAGAGACTGAAACAGCAAAATTGAGTGAACAAGTGAACAAACTCTTTTCATGGCTTGCCACACTTGCATGCATTGCATATGGTGATAAATATGTGTGTATGTCTGTTTGTTTGAGTGTGCATATCAAACACTATATCTGCATTCCCCACCGTACGCACTTTGAAGTGCCACTTCAAACACTCTCCCTCTCACCCCTCCCTAACCAAATTCAAAAAAAGTGCATTGGAATCATCGGGTCTTGAAACCCATCAATCTTTCATATGAACTGTCAACAGCATTTTCCCAAAGAGTTCCCCTCTTCGCTTGACTTTTGCATGCCATTGGCATAGAGGTTTGACAATAAATCCTACCCCCAATACCCACTTTGCATGTGTCCCCTTGGATTAGTGGTTTCAGAAAGCAACCCTTCATAGTAACATGAGTGTGGCACGCATATCCATTTGTCCGCTCTCTTTTTTGCTCCCTACCATCATTCCTTCTATTTATTCTATTCTATTCTTTTCTATTCTTTTCTATTCATTTCTAGTCTCTCACAAATGTGTCCCTTCCTCGTGGATCATAACCACGTGTCCCACCGACAGTTCTACCTTTCAGGTCTCTCTCCCTCTCAATAACATTCACAACTCCTATATCACCCTCTTTCTTTTCTTTCCTCAAATTCATTTACAACATTATAACTCACTTAAACAAATTTATCATCATCAGCTTCCATCAATACTCTTGTATTTATAAGAATTTAAAAGTTGAAATGAAATTAACCTTAAAAATATTATCTCAAACAGTGTAAACAACTCTAACACTAACATAAAGCACATTCGACACATAAAATAAATTAACGTAAATGGGTAAAAAGACTATATTCATTTATTTTTAAAGTTTAAGATAAAAAATACCGAAGTTTAAGACATGAACGAATTTCAATTTTAAATTAAATTGAGAGACTAAAAACATATTTAATCTAAAAATTAATATTATATGTTTGCTACATTCAATAATTTTGCATTGCTTAAATATCTCAATGGATTTGAATTACAAGATTATCACTGTATATGTATGTTATACGTTTAATAATTTCACATCGTTTGAGAATCAATGTTAAGATCAGTTTGAATAATTTGTATGAGAAAAAAAAAACAGTAAGTGCTTTAAATGTGGTAATTTACCATAACTATCTTCCTTCGATAACTTCTTATTGGAATACTTTTTAATGGATTTTTTAATTCTATATTTCTCTCGGTAGAGAAGAGTTAATTGTGAACAAATGGTAGAAGCATGACTTGATTGAGAAATGAATGGTGAGGAATTTGGAGCATGAGTTCATTGAGGCAAGAGAGTAGGTTGATCCATGATTGGGGCAAGAGATGAGAGAGGTTTGGCGTGCCGTATTCATTCAATTTTCTATGTTGTCTTTTCCACATAAGGACTGTTTCGTTTCTATGAGGAAGTCTCATGGTAGGAGCAAAGCAAGTTACCCCTTTGGCATCACCATCATAAGAGATTTGCATGTGAGGAGTGGAAGAAAGAGGCACCATTTTTTACGAACAATAACCTCCAAAAGTTAGTGTAGTTGTTAATTTAACTGTCATTTACTTTTTTATTTATTACCATTATTATTGCATCACCATAATTTTTCTTTTGGGAGGAGTATCTATTTCTATGGCCCATTGGAACTTCATATGTGTAATATCAGTACCACAAAAGTTGGATGGACAGAGATCACTCTAATCACTAAATTTATTGCTACAAAAAGTATTTGACAAGAACTTTCTATTTTTTTTATTATTTGGACAGGTGCATATTTAATTGCAAATAGGAAACATATATGGAAATAGTTGTAAATAAAAAAAGTGGTTGAATACTGACTCCAAAATTATAAATATATTTTAAAAGTGTAGCAACTTAGTTAGAGTACAATGAGTGTTAATTATCTTTTTTTTTTATAACATCATTCAATCGCAGATTATTGTGGATGATAAAATTAGTATTTTTCAATAACTAGTTAAAAAGGCACTTCTAAAATAATTTTTAATCGATTATAACACTGTAAACATATTCTATACCAGCAATGTATGAATAATAAATTAAAAAATATTTAAACCAAGATATTTTGCCAGTAATAAAAATTAAATTAAAAAAGTAAAAACAGAAAGGAATATTGTCTTACTATATATGCTTTATAAAAATCTAGTTACTATAGTTATTTTTATCAATAACAAATAATAACATGAGATATGAACAACAAAAATACTTTATCGATCAGAATCGATTTGTTTATTGATCAAACCAACATGTTAAATAAAACATTAACATTGTCTTATTTAAGAAAAGGGATAAATTGATAACATTAACAATAATATAATTTTTTTTTTAAATTATCACTTAAATTTTTATTCAATTTAAGTCACATAAATTAATTACAGGTCCTATTATTTTTGTTGAAGTAAAAATCTACTATATTAATTTTAATTATAAAGATAAAATAATAATCTTATATTTTAATTTATACAAAAAAATTATTCATTACATCAATCAAATTATTTATAAACTTTCACAAATTTTATCCAAAATCTCTTCACTTTTATCTCTAAATCCTTTAAAAAAAAAATCATCCACTCAAATTCATATATATATATATATATATATATATATATATATATATATATATATATATATATATATATATATATCCATCTTCGTATCCTTCTCCAAATTTATATCTTTAAATGAATACATCTTTGGAAAGTATTTTCTGTAGGCATAGCAAACTGGCAACACGTAAAAGCAGTTTCCACTCTCTTTGTCTCACCAAAACAGGTACTATTATGGCTGTTTGGCAACATCTTTCTACACATTCTTCACTTTTTTTTACCCAAATCTTCAGCCGGACCCATTTTATTTTTTTTAGCACAAACACATTCTAAATTTTAAATCTTAAACTTATAAATTATTAAGTCTAGTCTTACTTAATCTTAAAATTTGTAAAAATAAGATTTATATTTACTTATGATGATAGTTTGACTCTTTTTGGTGATGTAAAACTTTTAACATAATCTCATGTTTAGCGTTATTTATGCTTGATGAGTTGTTAACATATATATGGTGATAGGCTCTTTTAATATATTTAAATTAAATTTTAAGTTTAACTGTGTAAATTTTACTTTATAAAATGAGTTCACATTCAACAATTTATATTATTATTTATAACGAACATAAATACTTGGGACTAGGCTTTAAATTAAGATACGAATTGAAAAGGAGAAATAATTACTTCTCATTGATAGCCTTTACGTTTCTGAATGTCTTTAGAAAAGTTTGATTTTCAACACCCAAGAGAAAGATAAAGAAAAATAAATGTTTTCTAAATCCAATTGTATAGAAAGATCACAAAGAGGTCATACAAATGAACATGGCTAACTCCCTTCATTTTCAGTAACATCTTGTAGTACCATTAATTTGGGTGTTGAGAAAGATCCATTCATAAAGAAAATAATCATTGATGAAGAAAAGTCAATGCATTTTACTCTTCCTTGAGTTGCTTCAAAACAATCACCAATCTTGATAGAGTAGAATTTGGATTTCTTTTATAGGATTTTTGGTATTTTTTTTTCTTTTTGTGATTTTAAAATATACTAATTTTGATAAAAACAAAACTCAGGCTTAGTGTATTTTGAAGTATTAAAATTAGTATATTTTTAAGTGTCAACATAAAATAATACCAAAAATTAAGCAAAAAATTTGAACTCCACGTAATAGTACCACATAAATTATACTTTGAATTAAATATATTTTATGTTCTTAAACTATTTTCAAAAATAATGTTGTTCCTAAATTAGACTATAACTTATTTTGTCCTACATTCATATAAAATACAGTCAACTCTATATGGAGTTATTTGGAAATGTTTTATACAACTTTCATAGAATGAAAAAACAAAATAGATATATAGTTTAATTTATAGATGAAACATAATTTTCATAAATAGTTGGAAGAAAAAATATATATTTAACTGTTATCATTTTTATCTTAATGTGTACATATTAAATGCATCTTTTTGTCTAGTCATAATTTTAAATTTTAAATTTTATAAATTATTTTTTGGAATATATTAAATCATAAGAATAAAAACTTATTATTTAAAAAATATTTTTTTATTTTAAATAAAAAATAGTTAAAATTATGAAACATCTATATCAGAATAAAAATTGAAAAAGAAATCTTAGAAGTAACATAATAAAGTGGGAACTATAGAAAGTAAATTAAACATGACTCTTATCATATAAATGACCTAAGAGTTTCTCAAACCTATAATATATAAAAAATCTAATTATACATCAACTTTCAATTTTCTAACATTAAACGCTTGTTCACAATTATTGTCTCATAAATATTAACAGAAAACACAGACACGTTGTCAGTTGCCAGCTACTTATACTAATAGTGATAAGAGAAATGTGTAATTAAATTCTTGTAATAACTAAAACAGAGAGTGAATTTAAGTTTTGTTATATTGTTCATAACATTTTCTTGCACAATATCAATTGCAATTTAGAACAGTAGAATGAAACTTTACAAATGGTCGCAAACTGAGTTATATATAAGGAGCAATAGAAAGACATAATTGTGATGGTGGCACGCTCCATAGCATGCACAATCCTATTGAATCATTGGGACAAAGAGGCAGAATAGTATATTGCTTAAGCAATGCTGCATTGTCTCACCCTTTTTTTCTTCTTCCTTATATTCTCTATAGTAAATCTCTTTGAGTTTGTCGTAATTTATAAATATTAGGGTAATCATGATGTTTCCTTAGTCTTTGGTCACTAATTATTTTGTTGTGTTTGCAATCAATTAAGGTATAAATGATTTGGGATCCTAGTAATAAAATACACTCACATCGAGCCATCCAACAAAAGTGAAAGAGACCCCAGAAAAGATAAAAGAAAAGAAAGGGATTTGTCTATGTGCTTTCTTTTGAATGAGAAATGATTAAATGCAATTAACCTACTAAGTTATGGACATGTTGGCTGTCTGACATGCACCTCTAATGGGCCCATCTTAGTCCTATACTGTCACCAATGCTCTAAGCTGTTTCATAGCTGTTCAATTATTTGTAGTAATATAGTAGTTAACTATAGTATATAGATATACCAACCTAGAAAAATACATTATATATGTAGAATTTTCTTTTGGTCATCAGCAAATAAAAGTCATCCGAGGTACTTGAGAAATCTGAAACAAATTTGGGTGTATGCTGGAGTTGAGTTGAGTAATATGAAATAAATAAAATTGGTAAAATGTGTAATAATGATTTGACTTAGTAGTGTTCTGATTTTAAGTTGATTATTGTATCTGAAGCGTTATCCGCTTTGAAACAAATTTTTATCATAATTTTATTTTTAAAAGATGTTTTTACTAACACAACAATATTTATTTATGTCACCTAATTTATGTCTAATAGTGAAATACTCACCTAAGAAAATAAGGTGACCTTTTTTATAAATAAGTAGAAAAAATTTCGTTGTATATTTTTTGACCGACATAAAATACATAATTTGCGTTGAATTTTATAGAGTATGAAGTAAATTGTCTCTTTTAAATCGGACATTACGAGGTTTGCATAATTTTATTTTAAATATCATATACAAGTTTTTCTCATTTTTCACTACGCGAAAACACCGTTGAAAATGTTTGTGTAAGTTAGGATTTGTTCTTCGATGACGAAATGGTGTTAATTTACGGATTCATTTATGACCAATTCTTCTTCTTTGGCGATAGGTTTCTCATGAATCAATCTTTTGTCCAAATTTATTTCTTGTTAAAGTTTGTTTGCTAGTTGAAGTTTGTTCGATAAACTTTGCATTTTCACTACGGTTCCGAAACATTTATATAAAAATAAGGAAAATAATTTTTTGACTACTAAATTTTAACTATTTTCTCTTACAACATGACGTGGCATCTTCTAAATGGTTTTGGAATATTGAAAATAAAAAAATGAAAAAATGGAGAACCACTTAAAAAATGCCACCTAAGGTTATAAGAGAAAACTATCAAAATTTAGTAGTCAAAATATCATTGTCCTAAAAATAACTAGATCAACTTATATCTGATTAATCCAATAAAATACTCATATACCTACAATACAGCATATTTTTGCCTTATACAAATTATTTGTTTCAAACTTTTTATACATTTTTGTCTAAAGCTTTTATTAACTTGGTTGTTTATTTGACTTGTAAAAATAGTTAAATATTAATACTCATATTCAACTTTTGCTAATGTAACGTCCCATTTTTAATAGATAAATCTATTAAAATAAAGCATCGCCCATATTATAATTATCCAAGGGCACGAGACTTAAAGTATAAGGATTTTACAATCATCCCAATATACTCAAAAGGAAAACGAAGGCACTACACAATGCCAGGAACAAAATATAAAAGTTCACAGTTATCAGACACAAGCTTGCGCATAGCAAGAGACTACATAGGCAACAATGCCTCTAGGGAGTACTCGAAGGAAGGAGATCCATGTAAGACCCGTGGAAATTAATTAATTAAATAAATAATTAATAAATGTGGGTAGTGGAGCCTTTATGTCATTAAATATTGATTGATGTGATGTGGAAAAATATTAGCTCAAGTGGTTAAGAGTACTTTGATTGTTTGAGAGGACTTAGGTTCAAGTCCTATATATGCCATATATGTGTTGTTTGATTTATTATTAATTTTAATATTATGCATGGTCATGTTGTGTGATAACATGAATATAAAATTATGTGAATTGCCATGAAACATGATATGGTTGAGTGGTTGTGTAATGAATTGGGCATTTGTATGGTCATTAGTTCAAACCTTGGTGAACCAAATTTAACTCTATTTTAGGGGAAAACTATTTTTTGGGCCAAGGAGAAGGAGCATACTCTTTTCAAGTTTTTTTTAAGCAAGGAAATTTCAGGTTGGGGTAGCTGAACCTAATTTTTGTATTGTTGAATTGTTTGCCTGATTTTGATGCATGCGCACTATGAATTTTGTGACTATTTTGTTGTGAATCGGAATCTGTTTGGCTTAATGTTGTTGGTCAAAATTTTGTATGTGATTCTATGAATATAATGAGTGTTTGGTTCTGTATGCGTGAATTGGGTTTCCAACTCGAAAAGTTATTATCAGTCTGAGTCTAGATTATGCCTTATGTGTTGTGCGCAGTTTCCAATTACATAAAATTGATTTTTGGGATATGGATTGGACATGTTGCTGGTGTGTGCGTGAGTAAACAGTGACGCATTTTGAAATTCTCGCTCAAGCGAGCCAGGCTCGCCTAGGCGAGATTAGCAGAGACGCGATCATTGGTTCTGCTCAAGCTTCTCGCTCAGGCGGAGGATGTTGGGCTTGGGCGACATGTCATCTCGCTTAGGCGAGAATGCCTCGTCTAAGCGAGAACATAGGAGTATTAGGTGGTTTGGCTTAAGCATCTCGCTCGGGCGTTAAACGCTGTTTTGGGCGAAAGAATGTCTTGCTCAGGCGAGAGCCTCTTGCTTTAGTGAGATTTCGAGGATTGACGTGGTGCGTTGTGCGACTCGCCGCTTAGGCGAGGTACTTTAAGTTCTGGGCGATGAATGGTCTCGCCCAAGCGAGAAGGTGCTCGCTCAAGCGAGAGTTCGTAGATTGCAGATGTGCAACGTGCTCGCTCAGGCGGGTGGGCCTAGCTTAAGCGAGATAGGCTGGGTTGTTTGGACAAAGGCTTTTAGCCTAAGCGACATATAATGTTATTGGGTGTTCAAGGCAAGTGTTATTGTTGTGTCAGCCCGGATGTGTTGGAATTGTGATACGTGGTCTACAAGGCTTCTAAGATACTTCATAGGTGGGCTTGCTGGTGTTCCTTGAGTTGTGGCTCGGAACATATCCCTTGAGTTATGGCTCGTAATAGGGGTTAAGCACGTGGCATTCTCTGGGTTGTGGCCTGGAATGACGTCCCTTGAGTTGTGGCTCGGGATAACGGATGAACACAAGGAACCTTTAAGTTGTGGCTCGGGTTGGCGAGTGTTGCCGGTGAGAGTGTGCTGGTTATGACCAGTATGGATGGGTCCAAATAGATTGCCCTCCTTAGTAAATAGCTAACAAGTTTGGTAGTCTTGGGACGTTACAGACTGTGTTCGTATTAGGAACTCCACCTGGCGTTACGGTGTGTGATCCGTAGCATGGTTTCCCCCACGTGCTCTATCGGTTGTGGCTGATAGGTGAGACAATAAGACATCTTAAGGTACTCACTAGAAGATGTAGAACACTGTTAACATGGTTGTGTCCATGAGGAAGGAAAGGAATGAGTTTTCTTTGATGTGAATTGATATCACATGGTTGTGGCCATGTGGAAGGAAAAAATGTATGCTTTTGGTGTGTTTAGATATATTTGATTTATATATATGTATATGTTTATTATATTAGCTCACCCTATCTGCTTGTGTTTGACGATGATCGTGTATGCGGTACATGTGAGCAAATGATGTGGATGCAGGTGGTTCTAGTGGAGCTTAGCCACGAAGAGGGGATAGCTCGGGATTTTTATGCTTTATTGTTGGTTTTGGAAATAAATTGTAAACATTTGTGGGATGTTTTTATATTATTTTCAGATATTATAATTTATGGATTTTTGCTTTAGTATTGAATAATAATAAAAGTTTTAAATTTCCCGCGATTTGAGAAATGGGGTATTATTAATTGCAGCGTGTTTATTTGTATTTCTTTATTATAAAAAAAATCTGTAATATCTGGTCGGGATGTTAGAATCCAACCCAAGTTGACTACATTGCGAAGTTTCCATCATCCTGATGACCACTAGGGGTTCCCACATCTGCTCACATCAATACATTGATGATCATTGCAAAAGGAGAAAACCACACACAGAACACACAAGCAAACATAAAGGGTAAGGTAGAGCAAAATTTTTTATCATATAATTGAGCAGGCAATTTGAAAGTCAAGAACACATAAATCAACCAAACATGCGATAGCGACCATCAAGACTCTAAGACTCATTTATCTGGATACATATATACTGAGGCACCAACACGAAACCTTACTAAGAGATTCGTGGAATTACGTCCATTACTTGAGGCACCACCATGAGCTCCCACAAAGAGGGTCATGGAATTAAGTCCTAACCATGAGGCACCACCATGAGCTCTCACCAAAAAAGGGTCATGGAATTACGTCCTGTCCATGAGGCACCACCACGAAACCTTCGTTGGATTACATCTTGACCATGAGGCACCACCACAAAACCTTCATGGGATTACGTCCTGACCATACCATAATCATGCATCACCAACCTAACATAGAATTATCATACATACCAATTCTCATGCCAATATACAACCACCATCCCATCATGTTTCATGAATTCATTCATACCAATCCCATCAATTCAAATTCCAATATATATATATATATATATATATATATATATATATATATATATATATATATATATATATATATATATATATAAAGCATGCATGGCTTCATACTTGAACCATTCAAAGCACGAATCATCCAATCATGTGAAACACCCACGAATACAATCCATTTATGTCAATCTCGCTTAGGCTAAAAAAACTCTCGCTCAGGCGAGAGGAACACCTCGCTCAAGCTACCAACTCTCGCCTGGACGAGACTGCAATTAGAGTGCATGTCGAGGTCTCGCTCAGGTGAGAGGGCTTCGCTTAGGCGAGCCCTCGAAATAGAGAGGGGGTGAGCTGCTGCTGTTCTCGCTCAAGCGAGAGCTCCTCGCTTAAGCGAAAGCTTTCGTTTTGAGCGACCAACCGCTCGCATGGGCAAGTTCAAAAGAACTCACCTACTCTCATGCATGTCGCCACCAGATTCAAACCAGAAACACGCAATATACATTATTCACACCATTACAACACCATACAAACACTTAAGAGCACAAAACAGTTCCACAACAAGTAAGAATAACTTAAAAACATGGAACCCTAGCTTCCCTTACCTAGACAGATGCTAGCGGAAAACATAGGCACTCAACAGAGGTTTACCACAGCTCTTGGAACATAGTTACGAGCTGGAAATACCAACATTAGAACCAAAGCGAGGTTACTATGAGGACTCTAGTTAGAATCACGAAGAATAAGTGGGAGAAAAGAAAACATGAGTTGAGAACCAACTTACATGGAGTATAATGGAGTTCTCTAGCTCAACAAGGAACGAGAGCCAAACCCTAGCAGAGCTCTGAAAAGAGAGAAGAGTGAGTGAGGAAAAAGGGTCGCGTTTATGAAAAGTGGACAGAATGAGAGGGTTAGACTAGTTTAGAGGTTTTGAGCACCCTATGGACCAGCCTTAGACCCAACAAATTAGGGCAAGTCCTTACACTTTTAGGGCAGAAAATAAGTGGGTTTTACAGCTAACATATTAAACGAAAATAAAACTATTTTCACAGCGAAGAAATCCAAATTGTTTTGTAATGCTAAGTAAAGATTAATGTATAACTTTCATTTATTTTAAAAGTTAAATTACTCCATAATTAATAAACTATCAGACATCTTTAAATTTTGTTTTGAATTTTGTTCCTGAACTTTATTACGTTCTTCCATCCAACTACTCTTACGAAAAGTTAATTAAAGGAACTTAATTAGTCTATAAAATTGTCACCTTGGAAGTTTTACAAGGAATATTCTCAACCAAGTTTTTGAATCAATACTTTTACATTTGCTTGTTCACTAACTTAAATATTTTTCTTTTCTAGTCTATCTAGACCAAACCCTACATCAACATTGTTGTAACATGTACAATTGACTTGATACTTTTTTGAACAATCAGACAAAAGGACCTAAATAAAACAAATAAAAGTTCAGAAGCTCTTCAATATAAAAGAAAAAAAAATCAATTTCAGCGAGGCTAGTGAAGCCATTTTCAATTTGGCTCAATGAATTTTCAACACTACACCAAAATTTTCTCTGAAGCAAATCCACTTAGCGCATAGAGGTTCTGCTCAAAGATTTTTCCTTGTTAATGCCTTTTTCCATTGTTGCTCTCAGGAGTGAATCCATTCAGTCCAGGGATGAACCCAATAGATTTAAGATAATGATAATGTATTCTTTTAGCAATTCGCTCAACAATTGGAGACCCACTTAGCGGTTGGAGATACTTAGCTCAGTGTATTTGGAGTCAGTGTATTGCTCTTTTATCAGTCGAGTATAAATATCCTTAAGTTATATTTTACTGTGAGATATTTTAAGAAATTTTTAACATTATTTTAATTTATTAGGGTTAAATATGTTTTTTGTCCCTTAACTTTCAGCAAATATTGAAATTAGTCATTCTTCGAAATTTTTGTCCGATTTAGTCTCTCAACTTCAGAAATGTGTGGATTTAATCGTTTTAACCAAATTTTGTTAAGTTTATTTCACGTTTCAAACATGTTTCATTATACCGTTTGACATATTTCAACTTCAATGTTAGTTGAGAAACGTATTTAAAACGTTAAATAAACTTAACAAAATTTGGTCAAAAAGATTAAATTCATTATTGAAAGGATTAAATTCATGCATTTCCAAAGTTGGGGAAATAAATTGGGTCAAAATTTCAAAAAATGAACTAATTCAAACTTTTAGTGAAAGTTAAGGAACCAAAATCATATATAACCCTATTTATTATAACTATGCATTTGTTAGGTTTTAATTTTGTATGTTTTATTTTTACTTATAAAATTGTTTAATAAAATTCCAAAATTATTTGAAAGGATTTATGTATATATATTTATTTTGTATAATGAGAAAAAGTAAGTGAGAATTATTTTATTCTCTTTTATTCTTGAGATAGTATCAAAGTCACGTTTAATTAACATGTTACCTTACTGCTTTACCATTAAAATGTTCAATGAAGCTACTCTATTCTTTTTACATGTATATAAATCATTCTTTTAACCTTCTTCTTAGAATATTAGAATATTTGATTGTGTTTCTTTCGTCCATATTCATAAATGATTAATCTAAACAATTCTTACTTTCAACTGAGGATGTACTTTGGTGAGGATGTACTTTGGTTAATAGTAAGAATGTCAACAAAATAATTGAGAATTTACATTGATTAATTTCAAAATCTAAGACAACAATTAATTGAACAATAATCTTTATATAACAAATGATAAATCCTATTTTGAAAAAAAAATGGAATCAACCAACTTTTATATTATTATTTTTATCTCTTTTCTTATTTTATTTCTTTCTTTCATTTATTATTTTTATTATTTAATCTTTCTATTTTATCTTTATCTTCTTGTATTATTTTTATTGTGTTTGACTAATCCTTTTAGTGTATAGATTTTATAAGAACTAATTTGTTAGGACTCAATTCTATGTTCATTGGAAGACGACTTATGGTTGACTTTACCCTTTTTATTTTGTTAACTATTATCTTAGCAATACTGAAGTTGTTATAGTTTAATTGTACTAATTTGATCACATCAACGATAACGTTATCATTCATTCTAGGTTAAGGTCTCTTTTCCCCATCCAATAAAAAATTTCATCTTTGAGAATATGTTAATGCAAAGTGGGCATCTATTTAGATGCCAACAAATTAACCCCTAGCTTTTGAGTTTTTCTTAGAGATTCTCTGATTTCTTGGAAGTTTGTCAAGCAAGATATTATGTCCAAGTTTTCAAAAAAATTATAATATCATACTATATGTTCAATGGCCAGTGAAGTAGTTTGGCTACAACTACTACTTAAACATTGTTATGTTTCAATTGACATAATTACGTTCTTTTGCGATAACAAATTTACCATACACCTTGATTTTAATCTCTCTCACCATAGACTTCCAAATACATAGATATTAACTACCATTTCATTTGTGAACTTGTTTAAAAGTAACTCTTGACTCTCATTCGCGTTAGAAGCTAATATATTTACAAAACATTTCTCACTTCTCTCTTCCATCGTTTCATTAACAAGTTGGTAATTATCAACATTTATTCTCCAACTTGATGGGGGATATTAAAATAAAACATAACCAGTTGATATTATAGATATTATATACAATGGGTTATTTAGTTTAGATATTATATATAATAAAGTTATTTTGTTTTCTTTTATGTTTGGTTGTTAGTATGTTTGCTATTATATGTAGTTTTCACTTTTATTTTGTTTTCTTTTATGTTTAGTTTGTTAGTGTTTACTATTATATATAGTTTTTATTATTATGTAAATTATACATCTTTATATCAATGAATTATTTTATTTCTTTCTCGATGGATAAGTTTTTGACTAACTAGTCAAGTTTAATTGACAAACTATCGATGTATAAAAGAGTATTTTTTTTTTTAGAAATAGTCACTTTAGGTAAACACATACGAGAATTATTTCTAATTATAACATAGCCAAGTATTCTTTAACACTTAGCCACCATTAACTAGAAATCCTGAGTATTCTTTCATATCATAGTTATTTCTAGCGAATCGAGTTTGCTCTTCTATTCTTCACGTAATATCCTTGATAGCTAATACTACTTACCTCCTTAGGTTGCACAACTTTTTTATTTTACCACAAATCATGGTAATAACACATGTTGTAGTGGACAAGTAATTGGACTAGAGTTGAAATATGCTTATGTCAAGATAGGTGATAGACAAACCAACTTTCGCTTGATTTCTAAGAGATATTAAAATAAATCTTGTATTTGACATGAATCTACTTAGCAACAAAATGGTGAATATATTATGTTTAACACAAAGTTAAGCTTCAAAAATATTCTTTATGTTTACGTTATTTTAAAGTCTATTTGCATCTATGGTCTGATCATAATCAACACTTATCAAACAAAATAGAAGTGACTCTTTAGTGTTCATTTATCTCTTTAGACAAAACATTCGTATGATTTGATCTTTTTATAGAGTATCTTTTGTATTAACTTCTTTACACTTTATGCTTTAGATTAAATATTTCATCAAAATTGTAAAACTCTTTAAATTTACTCTAACATACAATATCTCTTATAATACTCAAAATTTTAAATACTGAATGTAAATTCCTAAGTCTTACAAGAAATAACTTTTATATTAATTAAATACTTTATAAATTACTTTTTAAATTTATATTAGATATATTAATTATGAAAAAAATTATCTATTTAAAAAATAAGACTGAATCACAAATATAACTTAAAAAAACTAAAAATCATGTGAGAATTTTCTTTGGATAAATAAATTGGAAAAAAGTTTATTTGAGTAATTTTTAGAAAAAAAATAAACATATTTGGGAAAAAAATTTCAATGTAATTCCTTTCATATTTTCATTTTAGTAACTTATTTTTATTTTCTGACAAAAGTCCAAACAGCAATGCCCATTTCATTTTAAACCATTCTCCACACAACCAAACACGACCTAATTATCCTCCATGATTCCCCTCAAAAACATTCATCCCCATTCGCCCTTCATCTTCTCTGATCCCAAAACCAAGCCACTTCGCTTCTCTCTCCCGCCCCTTTCCCTTTCTCTTCTCTCACTCAAATCCCAACTTTCTCTCTCTTCCAATCTTCTCAGGGTTTCAAATGCCGGAGTTTCAGTTTGTAGAACTGAAAACCATGAAGAAGAAGAAAAGAACAAGGGGATTTCCCAGGAACTTCACGACTTATCGCCAGATGGAGCTGTGTATCAGAAAACGCTGCAATTGGTTGAATGTTCAATGTTTGCTGCACTCACCGGTCTGGTCTATTTCTTGAGCAATTCTCTTGCCATTGAGGTGTGTTAATGTGGATAACAAATGAGCCTTTGTTTGTTTGTGGAATTTTGTTGAGAGAGGAGAGTAACGGGTCTCTGTTCTTTTGGTTGGTAATTGTTTGGTTTTGATAAAAATTGAATCTTTGTTTGTATTGAGGTCTGCCAAAGAAAATCGACCAATGGGTCCTCTATCTATTTTTTCTAGGTCGGGGGTTGAAATTTGGTTAATGTTAACAGAAACTCTTGCAGTATCTTTATGCTGGTAGAAAAGTTTCAATTCATGTTTTAGATGTTCATTGTTTTTTTTTTTTTTTCATTCACTGTTTCCTTTTTGTTCTGATTGCAGAACTACTTTAGTTGTTTCTTCTCGTTGCCAATAGTGATATCGTCAATGAGATGGGGTGTTGATGCTGGAAGGAAAACTCTGGTTAGACTTGCTAGTTGCTCCCCTGTAGATAATTCTTTAAGAGTTCTATTTATAATTTGTGTAAACTATTTTTTGTACTGACATCCAATCGGAGATTACCTTATTCTTTCTATGTCACATAATATTCTAAGCAGACAGTGCATATCTATATCTATCTCTCTCTCTCTCTCTCTCTCTCTCTATATATATATATATATATATATATATATATATATATATATATATATATATTCATAAGTCAGAGTATATCTTGGTATGCAGATTAAACTTGATTTTGAAGTATTCTTGAATTGTTATTCTCATTGCATTATCACATCTCTAATGTTGCATTTGATTTTTGTTATAGGTGGCAACAACTATACTTTTGCTTGTCTTGTCTGGTCCAGTAAAAGCTCTAACTTATCTGGTGAGCTTGCTTTTAATTTAATGAACTTACTGAACTAGGCCATAGGACTTTGGACTCTGACTTTTTGTTTTCATTGCTGTTGCTTAGTGTTTTGTTTGCAAAAGAATGGAAGTGTTTTATTTGTGTGCAAAAAGGGTCATTTTATTAGAAGCTAGTATTTTTATATTTTAGGAAGAGAAAAGTTGTTTGTAAATTAGTTGTAGGGTACATTTATTATCAAATATGTATTCTTGTAACCTTGTGTTAACTTGCGTATGTACTACCAACATAAAGTGTGTTAAGAGCTGAACATTTCACCTGTGTTATATTTTCTCCCTCTAGAGATGAATGGTAATGGTAAATTGTTTGCTAGAATTTTCACTTAACAACATGCCAACTTATTTGCTTATGAATTAAAAACCTATATACCACAGTCCATTGTTTGAACTGCAGGCATTATCATTGAGAAATTTATCATTTTACAGTTTTGGACAGCAAAGATTTTGCCTCCATTTTTCTTTTTCACAAATATTTCATGCTGGTTTATCTTTTGGTTGCAAACTGTAGTGAAACTGAATTAAAATGACTTGATTTCTGAATAATTCTTTTTATGCAGCTTAAGCATGGTATAGTCGGTTTCACAATGGGTACTTTGTGGAGGTAAATTGTGCATAGATTTTATGTTTTTCTAAACTTTGTGAGAATTGCATGATAGTTAATTTTTTTAATTTAAGTTGAATTGGCTTTACCTCAATTTTACATGAAATTCTTAAATTTTAATTTTGTAGCATTATGATTTGCTTTCTAAAGTAGACACGACTAACATATGATGTTGTTTTTAGGCTGAATTATCTTTTTTGTCTTATTATCTCTTTTAATAAAAATTTCAATCAAGTCCCTCAATTTTATAAATTTGGCCCTTTTAAAGTTTAATCATGTCCCAACAATGTGACTTTTCCATCTTTTGAAACTGGTGTCATTAGTTTAATAAATTCTTGACTGCTTATAAATGAATTATCCGGAAATTAAAACTCCTAACATTTTTTTATTAACTATTTTACTACTAATATGCTGCAAAAATGATCACATTGTTGTATTTTTATAATTGAGCGACTCAATTGAGCCTTCTATTAATAATGGGACCAAATTGAGTAAAATAAATAAATAATAATAGCACTAAAAATATAATTAAGCATTTTTTAAGGTGGGCAAGCATTTCATATTTGTTTATAAATATTGTTGCGGTGAATGTAGATATTGTTTAATTTCTGCTATTATCCTCTTAGAAAGTGTTACAAAACTAACCAACTTGTAAGGTGAGTATTACCCCATTTGTATATTGTCTTTTGGCACTATTTTTAGTTGATATGGAACTTTTATTTTTTCCCTATACATCCTCTCAATTGCAGTACTCTTGGTATGTGTATAACATAATTGCTAGTGACCCTTTTGATAGATGTGTAGGCTCTAATACCATATGACAAAGTAGATCTAGCCCTAATTCAAACCATATAAAATTGGCGTGTAAAGTAAGGATTATTCCCATTTTTGTATTATATTGAGGTCCTATCTCTATCTGAGGTGGTACTTGGTTTTTTCCCTATTTATCCTTGGTATATTTTGTGGCTAAGATAAGTTATAAGGTTGGCTTAGTGATAAAAGTCGGAAGGGAGAGTCAGAGAGGTTGTGGTTTCAACTCTCTCGAGTAACATTTGGTTGCTATAAGGTTGGTTTGAGGGACTAGAAGGCAGGATGAGAGAGGTTGTTGGTTCAACTTTCCCTGTTGACAAAATACTAACAATTAATATTTGCCGATAAAAAAAATTATAGAAGTAAAATAGACGACTAGTTAGATATACCCTACTGCTTATGAAGGGGTTACAAAATAATTGGTAACTGAATGCAATTCAAGAGTGGCTTGTGTCTCTCCTTCCAAAACTTCCAGTCACATGGTCTTTACTCTTGTTTTCCAAAACTTCAAAATTGTCTATACCACCAGATATATCAACTTTCAAAACACAATATTTGGCTACCTCTGTAGGAGAAATCGTGTGTCTGGTATGTTGACGTCATATGTATGTTTTTTCATTGGATAGAGATGAAAATATTATCATAACTTTAGTATTGTTTATGTATATATTTTATAATATCATACCCCTATGCATACAATATAGTTCCACAGCCTTTTTCACCTCTTTTCAAGCTACTATCTCTCTCATTGTACATGATAAATTTTTATCTTTTAGAAATACATTTAAATAATAAAGAAATATTTAAGGCCCATCACAAGACTGAATGTTTTCTTACAAGGAAGACAACTATAAATTGTTAACCCCTTTCTTTTGTTGAAATAAGCTAAACAATGCTGTAACTGTTTTGCTTTGTTATATCTGGTCAGGTTGGGAGCCAGTTGGAATCTGTCAATTTTCTTGTGCACAATTGTAATGTTTGTTACCTTTCGCCTCATACATCTTACACCTATTTGAAGTTATTGTTTTTGGTGGTTCTTTACTCTTTTCTTGTGATGAAATCTTGATAATGTGTGCAGGTACGTGCAGTGGGTGCCGTTGGCTTTGTCTTGATATCTTCTTTCTTAATAAGGGAAAACATACTAGCTTTGGTAATCAATTATAGAATTATCTCCTAATCATTTTATCTTACAAAACAACTGCTACTTGTGTTTTTCTCTTCCACTTATCTTATTTTGGGGGAAATGTGACTTGTAGATCACCATTAACATCCATGCTTCTCTCACATTTGTTCTCACTGCTTCTGGTGTGAATTCTATTCCTTCAATGAACGTGATATATACCCTATTTGGCATTTTGGTACGTCCCTTCTCTACAGAGTCTGTTCTTGAGTCATTGAAATACTGACATGTTTATTTTTCTTTCAGGTGTTGATCAATAGTGGATGTTTCATGTTTTTGCTCCACTTGTTGTATTCTGTTTTCCTCACTAGAATAGGGATGAAGTCTTCACTAAGATTGCCAAGATGGCTGGAGAAAGCTATCTGATGCCATATGTGTTCTCAGGTGCTCTGCATAATTTTCAATTAAAACGTTATTAGTTACTTTTTGGGGTTTGAGAGGGGAGGGATTGGTGCGGTTGTATATCATTTATAATGGCATAACCATTCAACATCCTATAGAGATTACATGATAGAATATGAATCAGATTGTAGACAGAAACGGTCTTTATGGAAAATGTGTTACACTCCAAGTATTCAACAGACCTAGTGCTCTCCCAAAGAGTTTCCAAATTCCAACACGCTCAAGTTTTTATCAAAGAAGCTTGTTCAACCCGTTTAATAAATAAGCCGAGAGTCTATATGATTGCAGTTTTTTCCTGCACCTCCATAACATTCTTCCTGCACCCTCTACATATATATTTTCTCAGTTTGTCCTTTTCGGATTGTATATCAAATTGAAACCAAAAGTAACTTCCGGATCATTTTTGACTTATGAATTGTACATTTCAAAAGTCATTTCTTATTTTTTAGATTGTACAATTTGAAAGTCATTTTTGATTTTTTGGATTGGCCAATCTGAAAATCATTTTTACTTTGAATTGTATGATCTGGAGGGTATTGTTTTAGAAAGAAAATGACTTTCAGATGGTATAATTCGGAAGTTATTTTTAAGTTTCGGATTAAACAATTTGAAAACTTTTGGATTGTGGTAAAATGAGAAAAGAATTTTGTATTGGGGTGTAGTAAGAAAGTTATGGAAGTGGTGGAAGAAGCTGCCTCTTTTGATTAAGTCACCATATGAATTGGTGTTCTGGTTAAGTGAGCATAATCCCCGTTAATGTGCTAGAACGAGTATTCATTCTTATAAGGTGGTGTTACTATTAGTAAATCCCTTTTACTTTGAGAAAAAAAATTATTTATTTTTTCCTTTGAAATAATCAAAATTTAATTAATTCAATTTTAATTTTAATTTTATATTTTGGTATTTTAATATACTGTGTTTAGTTGAATTTAATTTGAAGAAAACAATTCGTTTTTGTAAGCTTTCTTACATAGTTCATGATAAATGAGTATATTTTTTTCTCAAAATTAGTCTCAAATATGGACCATGTTTTTTAAGTCCCGCAATTCTTTTTTTTTTTTTTTAATTTTATGTCAGACCTTGTGAAAGTGTTTCGTTTTTACGAGCTATTGTCTTTTCCCCCCCTCTCAAATATTAAAGTGATGTAATTATTGGTGTTTCACATGTAGAAACGTCACACAATCTATAGTTTATAGGGTTTAGAAAAACAATTTAAAAATTGAAAACAATTGTACAATAAGTAATACAATTAGGGATGGGAATTTTTATACTACTATATGATCAATTTTTTGAAATATAATGCAAATTAATAAAATAAAGGTTTTAAAATGTTTTGAGTGTGGTTGTAATATTTATTTCATTATTTCGATCTTCCAATTATTTTCTGGCTTTACATCTAATAATATCAAATTTTATTGATTTTTTTTTCCTGCGAAAACAATAATAAAATGTTAGGGAACACAAATCACATTTTACCTCAATTACTGACTTCTCGGACTGGTTGTTTCTTGGCTTGAGAATGTCCTCTCTTAATGTTGATGGTTTGAACTCTTAAGGGATTACATGTGGAAAGGGTTCCGACAATCAAGTCAGCAAAGACTCTAAAAAATCAAATCTTAGATTGGTGAATTAATGAAAATGTACTCTTAATGGTTGGGGTTCACATGTATTTATAGAGTTATTAATTATGTTTTTTATCTTCTTATGGGTTGGGCCTTCTTTATTATTTTGGGCTAATGTTTAGGCTTTGAATAGGTCTAGGCCAAGTCCAAGCCCTATGTTAGTGAGTTGATACTGGAGGCCTCGCTTGTAGTTTCCTAAGTTTGGAGTTAGCGACACTTCATTATGCATTATTCCTTACAGTAGGTAGCCTAAGCCGTCATGTGTGTCGTTCTGTTTGGTTAACCATCTGTCTGTTCTTTTTATAATAGGACTATATGTAGACGGTTCGGACCAGGTAATTGTCTGGGTTTGTCTAGGTATAGTACATCAGTCCCCCAGCCTTTGACGGGGTAAATCATGTCGAAGGTTGCATGTTGTCTGCTTGGAACGGGTGGTTGACTATATCGACATTGGTGGCATGTGTTCGGCACATCAGTCCATTGGCCTTCGGTGAGATAAGTCATGTCGAAGGTTGCACTTTCTTATAATTTTTGGTGGATAAAATGTGAGGCCATAAAGACATTTAGTATCAGTGGTATCACATGTACTGATATCATATCATCTCTTACACCATATTTTAAGAATAGCTATACCGATTATTGGAATAACAATAGTATAATTTTATATTATAGAAATAAAAAAGATTATTGTTTTCATAAGGACTACAACGATAAAATGACGAAATTATATATTTACTAATTAAATATTTATTTTTTATGATTGCTTTAAAATGTTGTTTCATTTAAAATAAGGATGCTGATTATTGGAATAAAAATAGTAAAACTTCATATTATGAATACAAAAGATTATTGTTTTTATAACGGCTACAACTATAAAATGAGGATATTATACATTTAATAGAAAGTATATTTACAAATTAAATATTTATTAATTTTATAACTTTTTAAAAATATTTTGCGACTTAGCTACACATACTCTTAAGAAACAAATCATTTATATAATTTAATATGTATACCTAATTTCACATTAATTGAGATTATTGTTAGTTAAATTTAATTACTGTTCTTAAGTTTTCCAAGTATCTTCTACTCACAAACATTCAAACTATGTCTCTTGCTTCATGGCAGCGAGTTTAGGATTATTCATAGATATTAATCTAACAATGGTGTATTTTAGTTTTTTCTGTCTATTTTTTTAGTATGTTGCACTTATTATGACAAATTGTCACTCATGGAGGAAGCCAACGTTTATTCATTGATGAAGATTCGTCTCAGATTTGGGAGAAAAAATCGTTTGGAACGAAAATGGGTATGAACCCTAAAAAGAAAAGGGGGAAAATGGAAGACGTCGATTTGGGGGTTTTCAGAACGGGAGGAAATC
>Ga0214542_1001437_pt1 | contig 48679 bp, 30 predicted proteins | sample CNSS1metaG_FD_160096 | JGI IMG/M metagenome (GOLD analysis project Ga0214542, IMG submission 160096) | Root nodule microbial communities from cowpea collected in UCLA plant growth center, Los Angeles, California, USA - CNSS1 | ecosystem: Host-associated > Plants > Roots > Nodule | place: USA... | reverse complement strand
TTTTTTTTCTTTTATAAAAATTAATATTGAAGTAGTTAGAACACGGGTACGGGTATGGGTACGAGATTATACCCGTTACCCGGTGGGGATGGGGATGGGAAAAAAGTTTGATACCCGTTGGGTTTGGATATGGGGATGGGGATGAATTTTTTATGCAGGGATGGGTATGGGATAGCGAAACCCGTCCCCGCCCCGTTGCCATCCCTATATCAGATGACACTTTTAAGAACAAATTATCAATATTTTTTATTATTTGAAGCATTTAAAAATGTGCATTTACTTATCAATGATTGCAGTAAAAATGTACAAATCTTATGAATAAAGATAATAATTAAAAAGCAAAAATCTAAAATTTTCTTATTATCGTGTTCCCACTTTCCACTGTTTCACCTTACTGTTTAACTTTTTGTCACCTTTGAAATAAAAAAATAAAAAAAAAAACATCATGTTACCCACCATGGTAACAACAATATCCGCGGAACTAGTTCTTTCTCACAAGTATAAATTCTTGAAGGAATTTTAATTTTAACTTTAATGTTGATTTGTGGGGCTGGTGCGCTCTTCCATTAAGGAAAAAAGTATCAAATTAATGCATAAATAAATGATAGTGCAAGCAATGCATTTTATTTGTATAAAACTTTACCTGTACAATAAATTCTTAGTAAAACTTTACTCAAATCATATTTGATTTTAACATTTTTAAATAGTCTTCAAGAATTTAATTTACTACAGAAATTATGAAAAGACATGTTGGAGACCTTGATTGGCTTCGCTTCGCTTGGTGTTACTAACTTACCATTGAAGGAAACCAGAATAACTAAGGTATGTTATTCTTATTCCCATTCTTGTACCAAAGAAAATGTTAAAACGATGATTCCAATTTTTATTTTTATTTTTACGGCATCCAAAAGAAATTGCTAAAACTCCGCAAATGACGAAATTGTAATGAAGCAAGATAAAAAAAATATAAATTGTGAATTTGCCAATGCTACGTTTGTTGTTTGAAGGTGACAGTGACACAGGCACCCACCTGTACTTGTATTTGTTTTGGTATTCGGGTGTGTGTCTATGTATATATATATATATATATGCGTGTCCCTCTATGTTAATTTTTCTTCTAAATCTAATTTCGAATCTTTCGCCAGTTAAAAAAGTTGAGTAGATAAAGACTGGTGGATGTGGCGTCTCCTGAATTGAAGATTATTGTAAGACCCTCTCTATCAATCAAAGTTCCTTTGCGTTTTCTCCTTCAATTTTGTTTTTGTTTTGTAATTCATGGCTCTTTGATCATTTGGGTGCTGATAGTAATCTTTTTCTTTATTTTGTTTTCGTTGGGTATTGGGTTTATGGTTCTTTTCGGGTTCTGCTACAATTCAGCGATGAACGAAGTGCTTTTCTTTCTTCTGAGACTGATATTTATCTGGGAAGTGAAAAACTTTGGTTCCTTATGCCATCAACCTTCTTTGCATCACTCTTGAAACTGATTTTTGTGTTGTTGTTGGTTACTGATATCTTATGAGATTACTTTAAGACCCATTTCTTCATATTCTCGCCTCATTCTGCTATGTTAATTTTTATTTTTTTCATTTTTGGTTAAATGGTTGCACTTTCTTCAAAATGGACTTCTTTTCTGGTAGTTTATGCAATCCATCAACATTAATATTAGTATCTGAACTCAATGTTGAATCAAAGTTTGGTTGGTATTTTCCTAAAATGTTGGGAGGGTTTTAATATTTTCAGAAGATGGAGATTAAGAACTGTGATATATTTCGTTGGATATGATCCACCATGTAGAAAATATTTCAATTTTTCTTTCCCATACAAGTTCAAATTTATTGATGCAGGTATTTGGAAAATAATTTTTGATTTGAGGCTCTAGTCGTTACCAGCTTTACTGTGGCAAATGGGTTCTGAAGGTCCAACAACACCCATAACAACAATTCATGTGACAGGATTTAAGAAATTCCATGGAGTTGCTGAGAATCCGACCGAAACAATTGTCAATAATTTGACAGAGTACATGTATAAGAAGGGTTTGCCAAAGGGTTTAGTTATTGGGAGCTGCAGCATTCTTGAAACTGCTGGTCAAGGAGCACTTGTTTCACTGTACCAGAGATTGCAATCCGCTGTTATTTCCAAGGACTCTGAATCTTCAAATTCCAATAGAACTATTTGGGTAAGTTCCTCTATACTTGGCGTATAGCTTCACTGTTTGTTCTCGTAGCTTGTTCAACGTTGTTCATTTATGTAACCAAATCTTAATTTGTACTCAATTCATTTATCCGCTGAACCTGGATAAACTATGTTATTCTAGCTGAGTTATACTGCAAAAAAGAAATAAACGTAGCATTAGCATATGAAATTAAATATGACAAAAAAAAAAGACTATCGTTATTATCCGACATGGTAGATAGCTCAATCGATGTATATTTAGTGACATTCCTTGTGAATATCTGTATGCAGCAATAAAAGTCTGCAGTAACTGCAGAGGAACAACCTAAGACTGATCTAATAACTTAAAATAAGCAACATTGGCAGAGGGTAACGTGGACAGATTCTTCATCCCTACTATAGTACTCACAGCAAAATTTGCTCATTATATACTTTTGTATGTGGAGTGGCAATTCCTAGAGTATGATATATTAACTGATTGACACAAATATTAGTGTCTTAAGTTGATTCAAACCATGTTCAGATGTATTGTTGATGACATTTTGTGATTAAATGTCAATGGAATTTGAACTTGTCTTCATAAACTTTAGCACAAAGCTAGAATGAAACTTGTGGTGGACTTTCAATTTTTTAGTACTTCTACATATTGATTCACAAAAGCTGAACTATAAAGATCATGAATAAAGGTTGAGCATCTGAATAAATTGTTGGCTGGGATTTCCTTTGCTTAGACTCGGATACATCATATTTTTAATTCGAATATATTTTCATTTTTCCATCCGTGCAAATTCGTGCTGGTTCTGATTTTTGTTTATTCAGCTGCATTTTGGGGTTAACAGTGGTGCTACATGGTTTGCTATAGAGAACCAGGCAGTCAATGAGGCTAATTTTAGATGTCCCGATGAAATGGGTTGGAAGCCCCAGGTGAGATTGAATTAGTGGATTCATTCCAAATTTTCTTCATCAACAAACCTTTAGAAGTCCGAAGAGCATCCTCACTAAAATTTGCATAATTTGGTATTGCAGAAAGTCCCCATTGTTCCTTCTGATGGTGGAATTTCACGAACAAGGGAGGTAAGATGGACCCCTTATGTTGCACCTACTCTTAATTCCTAAACTAGTTTCACTCTTGGACTAGGTGTTTAGTGCTAACATTAGTATTGATTACTACTAACATAGAAGAGTATTTTTTGTGGTATCATTTCTAGTACTTTAAGGTGCTATAAGTTTTGATGCAACAGAAGCAGCTGCTTAGCCAATTTTCTTACGCTGTTTTGAAAATCATCACCAAATACACTTTTTGGCTCCTCATTTTGTCATAATTAAATGATATTAATTGTCTCATAAATAAATAATTAGTATACATAAACAACATAAAGAAAAGCAATTCAGAAAACACAGTTGGTTCTGCTTAACTAATTAGAATGCTACCTAACTTTGTGCAGACTTCACTCCCTGTAGTGGAGATCACCAAAACCTTGGCAGAGAAGGGGTATGAAGTTATGGCATCAGATGATGCAGGAAGGTTCGTGTGCAATTACGTTTACTATCACTCCCTTCGTTTTGCGGAGCAGAATGGAATCAAATCCCTTTTCGTGCACGTGCCACTCTTCCTCACAATAAATGAAGAGACTCAAATGAAATTCGCTGCTTCCTTGTTAGAGGTTCTTGCCTCTAAATCTTAGAAATGTTATTTCATTACATTTGGACCCTAAAAAATGGGAGCTCCTATATTTGTTCCGGTGTGAAAGTGGATGAATGTATCTTGAATGAGATATTTATAATAAAAATATTGTATTTAAATGGAACCACATATGTTTCTGATTTAAGGTTCCTACACTCTGTGAAGACAGTTTGATTTGCACATCTTCAATGTTTACCTTGTGAATAAATGTTCATTTTGTTACTTCTCCCCTAAGTAAACCAGAAAGTATAACATATGCTCAATTGCTCTAGATATTGCTGAAGGCTGAACCTTTTCATATACTTCACGATTGCTTTTATCCTATCTTATGGAAGTTCTTGGACATGGTGTCCTCAACAATGTGCTGAATTTCTGCAAACTAACTACCATGATGCAACATAGTCAACGACAACCTTTAATATGTAGTTAGAATACTTTTTGCATATTAAATTTGTCGGATTGAAACATAGGTTGAGATTTTTTGTATATTAAGTCTATAAAGTTTTGTATAAGTCAAATAAGTTACTAATTTACCACAATGTGAAATATAATATAACTATTGACTGGTAATAATTTGACTTAAATTTTTGTACTTGTAATAGTTAAAATTATTACATTCTTCATAGTTTAAAAATTTGTATTTCACAGAAAAAAAAAATTCTGTAGTACAAAAATTCTCATATTAAACTGGTTTTCTCATAAAAATATAAAATGTAAATTTGAACTTATCTATAAAAGTAAGTTTGTACAAAACAAGGTCACTCGTTTTTTCATTTTTATTATAATAGAAAGATTACAAACATATGATGGCAATGAATGATAACATTTCATTTGCAATGTTTAATCCCTATTTTTTATTCAGTTATTAATTACTTTATCCCATTTTGTTTACTTTATTATTCTCTCGTTTGATTATAAAAGAAAAATTTACCAATATGAATTCTCACTAAAATAAAACCAAATTATTATGTAATTAGAAATATTTTAAATAATTTTTTTTTATTCTTTTTCACTACCTGCTCTCTAAACTTTTATATTCACTCTTCTTTATTGTCCTTTCACAAACTTTTACGGCAAGATTTTGTTCTCACCCTCTTTAACTTCACTTTTGCTCGTAATAGGTAAACAAGTGTTAGAACTAAGAATAGCGATGTTGGGTAAATGACGATTTTAAATTTGGGCTAATATTATATTACAAATTATAGTACTTGAAACTGTTCATCTAATTTTTCTATCTTAAGTAAAAATGGTGTGTATATAAATAAATAAACAAACGTATATTATCTTCTACAAAATTATTGAAATCATTGCTAAACTAGGAGAAGATCGTAGTGTAGCGGAGCCATTAAACAAGATTATTAGACGAATACGTAAAATTTACAGAGAGACAGAATGATGCCATGTGTCTTGCGACATTTCCCATTATAATCTGAGAAAAAAACCTTCAACATTAATTCTCTGCTTCAAAATCAAGCCATCTTTCGAAGATATTAGTCCAAAATGGTAGGTAGTGGTCAATTGAAGCATTATTATAAAATGCGCTTTTTAGAGTTAGACAAACTCGTGTTGTGGTACAAGAAGATTTGACATTTCGGCGAATTCAAAAGATTGTTCATAAGGGTAACCACAAATGTTTAATTTGGTATTGATTAAATATGTTTTTTTTTTATCAATTTTTTTTTAATTATATGTATAATTTCGTCAATTACTTTTATAGAAGAACGTAAAATGTGTTTTACTCATATCAACCAAAATCTAACTTCAAATATTGGAGTTTGGTTTTACTCATACCAACGACCATGGATAAACACTAAAAAAAATTCTCAACAGGAGCAATATGTTGATAATTTTTTTTTACATTCTCTATATTATTAGTTAAAAAAATTATATATTTTTTATTTTTGTTTAACGGTCATTAGTATTGTATAATTTTTAACATATTTGAACTTAGAAAAGAAAAAAAATAATTAAAGATTTAATATATGGTTACCATTATGTATATGACACCTGATAATCCGTCACTTAAATTACGGTAACATTTATTATTAAGAAATAAATACAAATATTAGAGGGAAATCAAAGTCATGTAATTAAAGAAAAAAATTAAGCTAATATAGTACATCAAACCAATAAAAATATTGTTTATTGATTAAAAGGTCACTCTATAGCCACGGCAAGTGTTTACTATTTAATTAACTGGTATTTAACATGTCATGTCCACTGTACAAGATAAATTTATTTTTATATATCCACAATTTATAATAAATAGACGTATTTAAATATATAAACAAGATTATAATTACAGATTATAATCAAAAAGTGCTTTAAATGTAAACTATACATTATATTAAAACACAAATTTACATTAGGAAATAAGATTAATTTTAACTGTTAATAATTTTCTCTAAAAATTCTTTAAATTTGATTTGGTGACATGGAAAAAAATAAAAAGGATAAATAATTAAAAAAAAAACATGTGCACATACTAACATAAAAGGAATAATATTATATTATCCACTACCTCATTGTCTTACAGTATTTTCACCGATTAGACGTTACAAATGACTAAAAATCAGCGTGTGTTTGATAGTAAAGAGTTTTACATTGTCATACAATTTTTAAACTTGTTTCACAAAATTAATTGCAAAAAAAAATTTAAATTATTTATGTTGCATATAAATTTAAGTTATATTTTGAAAAAAAAAATTGAAACTTTTAATAAAAGTTAATTATTTATGAATTGATGTTATTAATAATTACTTGTGACTGAAACTTCTAAATAATTATTTTCAGTTATAACTTGTAAATGGTAAATTATAATTAAAATTTCTGAGTTAAATAGTGAAGAGATATAACTGTATAGGCTAAAGACGGATTTCAGTTATGTGTTTCTTTCATTATTTCTATCACTTTAATAAATTTTATTTTAATTAGTTATTAAATTGTAATCAGTGACGACAAAAATAATTTTAATTAGTCATTAATTTGTGATTAGTGATGGTAAAAGTAATTTTAATTAGTTATTAAATTGTGATTAGCGATGGTAAAAGTAATTTTAATTTGTGGAATTAGAAAATAAGATTAAGTTATGGCAACCAAAGACTATTACAAACAGTAAGAGAGTGTGCATGTAAATCACACATGTCATATTTGAACTATTGTTATAGTTTGTAAAAGATAGAGAGTAGCATTTGATTTAAAGAATGGTTGTGTGGCTTATGACTATCGAATATGAGACATCCTTAAAGATTGTTGGGAGATAATATTAGCAGTGGAAGGATTGTGTTGAAAGATGATTTCATAACCATCGGCCATGTTTTCCATTCCTCCGACAAGTAATTGCCAAAAAGCTGCACCAGCACACGCTCCCCTGTCACTAGCGCTCAAGTATATCCAATTGTATAGTTTTGCATACAATCGATCCCTCTGGGCAACGCTGTATCCTTGAATTCTTGAATTTAACCCAAACTCCTTAAGAAGAATGGGCTTTCGGACAACATTTTCTGCATCTTCAATATGCATCTTAACCCATCTTTCAATGAACACATCTTCAAGTGATTGGTTAAACCTCGACATCCTGCGGCAAAAAACCAACCATCAACTAACATATATATATATATATATATATATATATATATATATATATATATATATATATATATATATATATATTTTCATACGGTGAAAAATGAAAATATTTGACATGGAATATTACCATTGAGGGTAGAGATGAATGGTGGCATAATCGATTTCAGGAACTAGGTTGTTAGAAATGAAATCACTTCCTCCTTCGTATCCAGGATTGAACTGTTTTCTTTGTGCCATTGATTCACCATAAAACCCTTCAAGCCCTACTTGCAATAAGTGATTCTTGTCAATGGACTTCACATAAGCAGCCATCTCCTTCACCCAATCCTGAAAGTTAATAAACTTTCTTTTCATATACATCATAGTCGTTTTTTTTTTTACAATTAAAATAGGTTAACAAGTGGATTTTAAATCTAATTTAACCTCACAAAATTAATTTATAAAGTAAAGTTTGTATCCACTTTATATATATGAAATCTACAACATACATTTTCGAGATATATACATCTTGAGTGTAAGACTAGACATTAATGGATGTTTGATAGGAACCCAATAATAGGTGACATGACTCAACAAATAATAAATCTTCAGTTAGTAGATGATACAATAGGCCAAACAAACAATAACTCTTACTAGGATAAATTTTGACACACGACTCTAATATTACGTTGAGAAATAGACTTTACATCTATCTAAACCTTACAAAATTGACCTATAAGATGAGGTTATAAAATGAGGTTTGTATCCACTCATATATTTTAGATAGCTATTATCTTTGTTCAATGTAGGATATCCTACACAACAAACAAAATAAAATTACCTGAACTTGTTTTCCAGATAAGTCTAGAGAACGAGGTTCATTCATGAGCTCCCACGAAAAAATGGTTGGGTCATCCTTGTATAATAATCCAGTCACTGTGTTTTTTCTTGTGAGCACTCTCTGCATTAGATAAACTAATTAATTAGAATGGTTTTAATAGTGCAGCAGAGGCATTTTACATATGATAATGATAATGGTTTAAATACTGTGAATGCATGTGCATATTTATCATTCTTACCTTGACATGATCTTTGTAGAATTGCTTAGTGACAGGGTTAGAGAAGAAGTCATCTTCAGTGCTTACGCTCTGACCACGTTGTTTTGCCCATTCAACATACTGTTTCTTTCCACCATCGTCTTTCCAATTATTTACCAGGCTTAGAATCAATCGTATCCCATATTTTCCTGCTTCTGATATCACAACATCCAATGCCTGCAAACCATGCAAGGTCACATCTTTCAAAAGAAAAAACTACAAGTATGTGTGCATGAAAAACACACAAAGATATATGCATATTAAAAAAAGTAAGATACAGTACCCTGAAAACACTCTCGTCATAAATACCAGGTGAAGTTTGAAGGGCTTTGTAACCTGCATCGTTGAATGCCCAGGTTCTTGCTAAGTTTAAACCATGTTGGGAAGCTTCTTGAAAAACTGTGGTGACCTTAGAACTTGTAGATGGGTCGGCTGCAAAAGTCATTAGCCAATATGCATTGAATCCGTTGAAGTATTGAGGCTTCCCATTTAGAAAAAAATGGGTGCCATTTCGTTGAATGAAACTATTAGGTCTTTCTGCAAGTACTCTTTTGTCTGAATGATTTTCTAGTTCAACAATATCAGTGCAATTCACGTATAGAGTGATGCACAAGATCATCATAAAAGTCATCAAGGACAGGTTTTGAAACCCCATGGCTTCTTCCCAAACCCCAAAACCAAAAGTTACACTTACACAACCAAATCAGAATTAAAGATAGAGAAAAAGAAGTATAGTGATTTTAAAAGATAATGGATTTTGATAAATTAGGGTGGAGTTTAAATAGATGCAGAAACCTATACAGGACAAAAGTTACTTAAATAATTTATGTGTTCTTCTCATTATTTATGTGGTCCTACCATCATATTGCTATTAATAAATACATACAAATTTCACAAAATTCAAAGAAAGATATACTTTGTACCTTTTATTTTTACTTATTTATGTTTGAAATAAATTTTACTTGAGACATATTTAGTAAAAATGTTTGTCATCATATTACTTTAAATAATCACATACAAATGTCCCCAAAAGGAAGTTATACTTTTATACCTTTTATTTTTATTTATTTATGTTTGAAATAAATTTTACACATTTTTAATGAAAATTGTTTATAGAATATTTTTAACTATTTTTTTCTTGGCCCCACAATATTAAATCATTTTTAAGAAATAAGGATGTATTCATTAATTAGGATGGTAAAACGGTCAACTTGTCCCATTTTATTTTTTTTTTTTTTTTTTGTTAAGCCATAAAAAATGGGGTGGGACATTGAATTGAAAATTTTAACTTGTCCTCGACTTTTAAACATTTTATTTTTATTTATTTATGTTTGTAATAAATTTTACTTAAAACATTTTTAATAAAAAGATTAGTTATAGAACTTTTTTAATCATTAATTTTTGCGCTCCACACAATATTAAATATTTTTTGAGAAACACGTAGTCTATTTAGGACACATTCAATAAGATGGTAAAATGAGTGGTAAAATCGTTCAAGTTGTACCATTTTAGTTTGTCTTTCGTTGAGCCACAAAAAATAGGGTGGGATTGGCTGGCAACAGAACAACAAATTGAAATTTTTTATTAATTTTATAATTTTTAAAATTTTGCATTTTAAAATTTTGATTTTGTATATATGTATATTATGTAAATATTAAAAGTACATGGTAAGTATTTTTAATTTTATTGTTTAATAAAAGTCTCTAATAGAAAAAATTAAAATAATTATATTTTCACATGATAAATTCTTTCATTAGAATAAACTTTTTAAGTGTCAATAATTAAAATTACAATATTATTGTATATTTGCGTTTTCAAAGTAATATAATACAAAAAAAAAATTAAAATTGTTTTTACTGAAAAGAAATAATATGGTGGGATGGTGGGTTAAAAACTCAAATAAAAAACAAAATAAATAATAAATCAACTAGGAATAAGGCTAATTCTATATATATATATATATATATATATATATATATATATATATATATATATATAAAAGTTGATGCAAACCTCACCTTATAATTAGTTTTGTAGGGTTGGATTAAGTTTAAAGTTCACTCCTTAACATGGTATCAAAATCATGAGTTAGAGTGCATCGTGACGAGATTTGATGTTGTTGGATTTATTGTTTCATCCGCTATCAGACCATTCATCAATATTTAATCTCACACACGTTACATTGACATAAAAAAGATGGGTTAAATGTTTTATCTCTAATAGAAATAAAATCAATTCATAATACATAAGTAGAAAACCAATTCACAGTATATAAGTAAAAATTCAATTCACAATATATAAGTAGATATAATGTAAACCTCATATTGCATGCGCTGATTTTGTAACGTTGAGTTAGACTTAAAAATATTTTTTAATACTTATAAAAATAATCAAATTAACACATATCTTTGATCATATATTCTTTATTAATTAACACGTAACGTTAAGATATAAAAGTAAAGGTCTTGAATTTAAAATTGTAAATGAGTATGTTCATTTATAACATTTAAGTATTTTTCTCTACAACAAACAATCAATATAATATAACTTTTAATTATTAATTGTCAGTTATGAAATTAATATAAAAATACAACAGAAATAAAATGTTTAACTGACATACAGTATACAAATTATATATTATTTTAATTGATAACCGAAATTAACGTAAAGAGTGTACATATTACCTATGTTTGGTCCACAACTAATGTGTATTTCATTTTTCTACATTGACTTATTATTGTAACTACTAAAATAGAGTTATAAAGTCAACCTTACCTTAAATGGTGGATTATGAGATGACTAAGGTGCTAGAGAGTCTCACAAGAGTAGACTCATGGTGGATGTTGAATTTCTTAAAAAGCTCAAGGTTTTGGTGAAAGTAATGATTAAAAAACAAAAAGTGTTTCTTATTATAAATATAATAATCATTGTGATATTCATATACCACATTGGTTCTAAAAGAAATAGTGTTATAAGTTATACTTAATATATAAAATCGATATAGTATGTAAATACTATACTATATATACACAAATTTCAATAAGACTCATGTAGTATGAATGTCACTTAATTTAAAAAAAAAAAATGTCACTTAATCAAATATTGTATAAATAAAACAAAATAAAAGTTTATTTTTTATACAAAAATATTATATATATATATATATATATATATATATATATATATAATTTCTTATTTTTTAGTGTTTGTATTTATTTTTAGAACTTTTATGTGATTTTTTTAATAGGAGAAATAATTTTATTTTAACTATTTGATTTAATTAGTATTGATTAATTATTATTTTTTTAATTTTTAATTTTATTATTTAACAATTTAAACTAATACTACGATGAGTTTTTTTTTTGTATAATTTGTAATGTGTGGAATTTTCACATAGCATCATATTATCTAATAACATGTTAATTATTTTAATTTGGAATGTTAAATTTTTATTTAATTTGAATTACATAAAAAAATTAAAAAAATAAATTAACAAATGCTAAAATTAGAGTAATAAGTAATTATTTTTGTAACATTGAAAATAAGAAATAATATGCAAAAATAAATTAGGGGGAGTAAAAAATTATAAAAATATAAGGAATGGTAATGAAAAATAAATAAATAAGTTACTAGCAATAAAGTAGTTGAATAATTTATAACTTATAAGTTAAAAATGTACTAAAATAAAATACTTTGAAGTATCTTATCAAACACACTTGGGTATTGGTCAAATTAGTTTGTAAACTCTTAACTGTTGATAGTCAGGGCACGTCTCTTAATAAATGTAAATAAGTAAAATGACAAGACAACAAGAACTAAATTAAAAGATATACAAATTTTAAATACTTAATAAACTATTTTTTTAATAAACACCCAGTTATAAGTAAACTTATAAATACTTACAACTTAATTAAATATACGTTTAAAATTATATTTTTTAAAAAATTTAAATAAATTTAACATAAAAACCTTTAGGTGGTAGAATGATGTTTCGTCCAGTATCACTCCCGGGCACCGAGCGACTGTTATTCAGTGCAAAATCAACATTGAACGACCAAATAACGATCAAATAATATTATGATCTAAAATAATAATGATCTTATCTTCCAATTGTGTCGTAGATACCCTCCCGTCCATGGAGGAAAGAATGATTAATAATCTATCGACGTATGTATCACAAATATTAACATATAAAAAGTTATGAAGAAGGTAAACCATAGAATTATGTTTGCATAAATTACAATAGTATAACTTATGAAAATTTAAAAACATTGTAAGATAAATTTTTGTTACCTACATGTTGCAAAATGAAGTGTCCACTAAGTGTAGATGTAAATTGTATGCTAGTGCCCAGAGGCACGATCTCTTTCCCTAAAATTTTATGTACCAAAAATATAGAAATTTTGAAGAAAAATGTTTCAACACTACATATCAGAATAAGTAATAATTGTCAATAATCAAAATTTAAGATTTCGCAAGACTGATTTGACATGCCATCTCTTCTCAGTTCTGTATCTACTTTCTTTTTCTACAATGAAAGAATCAACCATAAGATTACGACAAAAGGAAATTTAAGACACAAAATGACAATATATCTCACAAGGTAAAAATAACAAAAACAAAAAAATCTCCCTTTCTCTCTATCACATGAAAACATGTTTAAATTCAATCTGTGGTAGAGTTTAACCTAATCGATACATCTCAGGATGAATCAACAATCTCCCAAAAGCACCTTACTCACAAATCACGATCAATTTATCCAGGTCAAGGATGCTTGTCACCGGAACGGATAGATTCAATATATTTCCAATGCAGAAAGAAATGGTCCTCACTTGCGAGACAAATAATAAAACCCGTCTTTTAAAAACTGTTTATATAGCCAGGGAAGCTGCCAAAAGAGGGAATCAGCATATAAAGTTGGTAAGTGATTATATTCAGATCACTCTATATAGAGATTTAAAACATAAGCTCTGCCTTCAAGGCACTAAAAATCAGTTTTTCAAGGATAATAATACTACAGTAGTCAGTCATTCATATGGTAAAATTTAGAGTCGATTGATAACCTCTAAAACCACAAGATTTAACTAAACTTTTCTCTAAAAGGGAATATAAGCCATACCTAAATATTATGATTGCTGCACTTGCCGGGATATTTGTAACATCCATTCAGCGTACCCACTGTTACCACCCATCTGGTCCTCAACAAGGTTTGAAAGAAAGAGGAATCCTTCTTTGGGCTGTTCACCTTGCCTCACAAGGTGGCATAACTGGTAATAAGCACGATCTGTATTTCTCAACTTCTCAAGTAACTTCATCAATCTCCTTGACATTTCATTGTCATGCTCACTGAGTGTAGTCTGTTAAAACAAACAAGGCAAACCAAAACCAGATTTTTTTTACTAGGTAAATGAAAGAGGAAGACAAAATAAAATTACTCTACTATGATTTGATGCTATGAATTGGCCATACAAGGAGTTAAGAATAATATCCATAAATATCGATGCAACAAAAAGAAAATATTACAACCGCAACAAATGTTACAGCAGAACTGCTACTATTTAAAATGTTTTAACCAAATTAAATAAAAAAATCCATACCATGTACATATAAATGTTAAAACGAATACAAAAACAAAGTCGAAATTGATGACATATTTGTTTATATATAACGATAAAAAGTCAGATCACAATCTTAAGCAAGCATACAAGTAAAAAGCAATAAAATAGACTAGAAATGCATTTGTTTAAAAAACAAAAAAAAAAAGGTCACACTACTTCTATGACTCGTTAATAAGAAAACAGATGTAAGACTAGAGACAAAAAAAAAAAGGTCACAGGTCACACTACTTCTATGACTCGTTAACATGTTTCAAACTTTCCTTCGGCATGTGGTCTATGTTTTCATCTGTGGGCTTCACCAGTGCACAAGAGTAGGTTGAGGAAGGAAGACGGGACTTATTCAAACCAGTCCTAGCGATGACATGGCCATTGCAAGGAGAAAAAAACAGAGGTGATTCAGTATACTGGTCAGATAAGACAAGTTCAGAACCCGTAGAAGGGTATATAGGTGAGGATCATGGCAAACTACTTCGAATTAGGTTTTATCTATTTTTTTTTTTTTTCGTTTTGAAAAGGCTGCCCCAAGAAATCATCAAAAGTGACAGCGTTTAGGGTAAAATGGGATTTCAAAATGGCTCCCTGTAGTGCCACAAACGGCTGCTATTACCACCACGATTGCAACTGCAGAGACTATTCAAAAACTGCACCGCTTCACATCTATCACTGTGCTATTGTCAATGAATTTTTCACACCATTTGACCATTGAATTAAGTATTTTATCATGAAGATGATTGCTCATATCATAGCATTTCATACTTATTTTATACTTAATTGAAATCTCATGGCTAACGTACAATATGCCTTTTCCTATTGTAACACAAAAAATACGAAAGATAAAATTGGCATATAAGATAAACTACAACAAAAACCATATTCTATTAGATGAGGTCAGCCACATGGTTCAATGTCATTTGACTACACGCATGCAAGATCAACATGACAATAACTTATTGGTCAATATTGTACACACACAGGGTGGAACAAGGGAAAGAACATATAATGATTTTACTTAAAATAAAAACCACAAAACAAACAACCCAATTTGAACTAGAGATTGAAATGATAACTAGCTGCTTAAGGTGACAACCTATAATAAATTCTCCTTTGCCTTGAAACTATGAACCTATTTTTGTATGGCAGGAATACACGATACCTTCGATAATTCTGCCGCAAAGTCTGGCCCAAGTAAATTTTTGGCTATGTCCGGTGAAATCACCCTACCAAACCATATAATGAACCGGAAGCCGTCATCATATAAATAAAGGCCCCTAGAATCCAAGCTCTCCCCTGTCAAAGGTAACCTTCTCTCAACACTTTTTAAGTCATCAGCCTGCACAGATGCCTGAAACAAGAAGAAATAACTCATGCATTTTACAGCTGAACCATATTATTTGTAACATTTCAAGGTAAGTAATGTATACCTTCATAAGATATTCATCAAGTCGAATCAAACTAGGATAGAGAAGTTTCAACAGTACTTTTATTGATACAGTCATCATTATGTGTCCTGCCGCACATCGTTCATCCAGTGGAACATCACCATATCCTCCACGTAGAGCTGTTGATCTACACAGGGCTAATCCATATAAAATTAGGAACTTTAGAGACTCGGGATATATCATTCTGTTGGCCAAGCGATGTTGCACAGAATAAAGATTCCGATATTCCCTAAGGGATTTCACAATTCTTAGTTGAACAGCAGTCCGTGCATCTTCCAGTTTTTGGGATAATGTTTTCTCAATTGCTGCAATTATAAAGGCACTGTTATAGAAGACAACAAGCAGCTATCATCCATAATATACATGTCACAAGACCAGAAGACAAATTAATTTACCTAGCCTACTTAACAGCGATACAATAGCACCAGTATCAGCCAAACGATAGATATCTGCCAACTCCGTAACTACTGGAACTGCCATTGTGTGTACTCTTATTCGTCTTTCCCCGCAAGATGCAGTATATCTATTTTGTTGTTAGGGATGCAACTTGCTTAGAAAACATTTTACATCCTAAACATTCTGACAAAAAATGAATATCTAGCATAACAGACATCCCAATAAATGTTAAACAGTGAAGAAGAAATAGTAAAACAAAGCATGATACAATGAGTTGAATGAACTATCAAAAGTGAAAAGAATAGAATTACCATGGAGGAAGTTTTTTATATTTCGGAAGGAAATAAACTCTTCAAAAGTATAAATGAATGTCTAAGCACAGCATCTCAAATGGAGAGTAATGTCTTGAAAGAAAGAATAACTTAATATTTCAATGCAAAAAAAAAAAGGGAACGAATCTCTTAATGTTAAATGCACCAAGAAAACAACAATTCCGACAAGTAACATAAATGGCCAATGTACAAGAATGAATAAAAGAGGATAGCATTAGGCAGTCAACTGACAAGATAAAAGTGAAATCTCAATTTATGCTTCTTTATAATACTTTTCAAATGATAAATATTCTTACATTAAGATATAGCAATATAGAACCATAAACATTAGATTAAAAATCATGATTAATAATAAAACCAGTGTACATACTAGGGATCCATTTGTTACAGTTTTTCTTTTCTCAAAATAATCACTTCTTTTAGTTTTTCAGGAGTTTATTCCAGTTTTTAAAATAATGAGAAGTTCAAAAGAAATTAAAATCGGATTAAAAACAGAAGCAATTTGAAGCTTCTCATAAAATCAACTACTTTAAAAAGAATATTCCTATGATTGTAAACAAGCATAAATTAGACTCTGCCTTTCTTCAAATCTCTACAAAAAATAATCACCAGATTATTTTAATCTTTAAACAAACTGGCCCTAGAACTCATCTCAAGAATTATCAAAGTAAGGATACAGCAATGCAACTTGGAAATACATTGTCTGAGTTGTCAATAATGTCTCTTCAAGTGATAACTGCATAGCAAAGGCTTTATCACAATCTACAGCTGGAAGTGCTAACAAATCAGTGGACCGTAGCATAAAGTTTCCATGATAAGTTGTGAAGCGAACACCTATAAACAAACACAGGTAATTATCAGCACTTTCATGCCCATCATACTAGATATAAGTTGCGTGAAACAGAAAATAGACAAAAGGAGGCAATGAAGGAAAATATTTTCAAGACATAATGGAGGCACAGACCTTTTGCACATCTAATACGCATTACAGCTTCCCATGCAGTTTCTCTGGTAAGGTCTCTCTTTAATTCATGTCTCAATTTATCCCCATGAATAGCTGATTGGAAAGCTGGATAGAAATACACTTGACCAGCAGTATATTTTGCCAGAGTTCCTAAATAGCCAGCAAATTATAAATATAATTCACTTTCTCAAGTATAGGATCATTAGCATGCCAAAAAAATAAGAGCTTAAAAGAACACATCTAAGCCTAGGAGAGAATAAAATCTATTATATCTTTTGACTTAATTAAGTTGTCCCTCATAAACTTGGATATTTTCAATTAAGTTCTTATTATATTTTTTGAAATTTTAATATTTTTTAATTGAATTTGCTGTTTAATTTTCCTGTTAATTTAGTGATGTGAGGTTTTATAGTTCATATATAACAATATTGACATTAGTGTAGAACAAGAAGTGACTTTTATTGTTTTCATTAAAAACTAGGATAATAAGGTTGTCATTTTCCTCAATGACTAAAGCGGTCACTACTATCAATGTAGGTGATGATGACAATCCCTTTATCAGTGTAGCTGACAGCAACAATCCCTTTATCAGTGTAGTTGATAACGTGGAAGTCATCGAGAAGAAGCATGACAACCTCGTCATTGAACACATTTTCAATGAAAGCAACAAAAATCACTTGTCGTTTTACATTAACAACGATATCAATTTATATTAGCTACATAATTTCACATTTATTAACACATGGACACAAATAAGCAAAATAATGGAACAAGATAACAGTTAATTAAAAAAATAGACAGCAATGACTTAATTGAAAAATATAAAAATTTTAAGTACTCAATAAAACAAAATTTAATAAGAACTCAATTGAAAATACTTAAATTTATAAGAGACTTAAAACTTAATTAAGCTTATTTTGGGGGAGGGGTGGGTGCTATTTACATAATAACTACACATCAATGCAGAATTTACTAATTTCTTCTAAGCACTTACACGATAGTGCTTTTTTGAAAATACATCCATAGAAAACCGCACATTTCCATATTCCACACATCTATAATCACAACACATCAAGGGAAAATACAGCAATCGTTCAATCTTGTGCATCTTTAATAACACCACCATCAAGGGAAAATATGGCACTCATTAATTTAGGATTATTCAATGACAAAAATAAAGTGATGAACTAACTCTGTATAACTCTTAACTGGATATGAAAGCTATGATGTCATGTATCAAGAGTGGACCATTTATGTGCAATACAAGGTAATCGGAGTTGTTAACTGGCAAGATTGTTATAGAGCAAAGAAAATTTTGACATACTTCGTAAAAGCCCATAAAATCAAGGGATCAAGACATCACAAAACATTTTTCTAACAATAAAGAATCATCTATTAGATTTATCGATCAGAAGTCTTCCAATCCAAATAGAAAGGCAAGGCACTTTTCAAGAGAATCAAAATATCGCATAATTCAGAAGAAAATGTAAAAAATTACCCAAGGAGGCAACATCTGTGTATTTATCACTGAATACATAAACATTTGCTGAGATTTGGTACTTGGAAAACTCAGCAGCCATTTGTTTATAAAATGGATCTTCTGGCAGTCTCAGTCCATGTTCTTTGTCAGTCCCGTAAACACGAGAATCATCTCCACGTAACTTCAAACGGCCAACACCAAGAGATGGGAGTGAGTTTTGAAATATTAACAATTTCCCTCCAAGTTGACTCTGCATAGAGAAGTATGAAAAAAGCACAACAAAGTAACATATAAGTGACAGTGTTAAATGCATAGGAAAAAATGTACCGAAAATTCAATTAGTTCTCAATGGACAGCATTCTCTTATATTTAGCTAACAAAAGGCCCGCCATTTTGCAAAGAATTTAAATTGTTTCTCGCTGTTCCATTTTATTTATTAAGTAACCTTCTCGTAATTTAGTGTGCCCAGCAATGCTTGGAGTAGGAATTGAGCAAAACATTAAATATTGAGATATGCCACATTTGGGTGGTCTGCACTTGGTTGTTTTAACATAACTAATCAATTATAAATTATAAAGTGTGTATAAACAACAGACGCTTTATCACTAGGCAAGTTTTGTTTTCACGGACAACACAACATCATTAGCCTTGAGTATGTATTAAATACAACATAAATAAATGATTAACTTGAGTCAAAGAAACTTAATGCTGACAAAAATTGGAACTTCATAATTGACACTAAATACACCCATGCAAGTATCACAATTTCATAAATTGGGATCCAGTTTTAAATATCATGACTATTTTGTTTTTTTGTCCCTGAAATTAGATTAAGAACCCCCTACTAGAATCCAAAGAAATGTGAATTACCTAGCACATGTCTTACCCAATTCCTACCATAATTCTTTATATATATTGTTAATAAGTGGACTTTAAGCTTAACTCAACCTTACAAAATGGGTTTGTAAGATGAGGTTTGCGCCCACTTTTATACTATAAACTCACTTTATCTTTAGTTAATGTGGGACTTCCAACACACCCCCTCACACCGAGGTATATACATCTTGAGCGTGAGACTGAACATTAATGGGTGGTCCGATAACCGATGGAACTATATGTCCAACAAACACGAATCTCGCTAGTATAGGCTTTAAACTATGGCTCTGATACCATGTTAAGTGGACTTTAAGCCTAATACAACCCTACAAAACCAGCTTGTAAGATAAGATTTACATCCACTTATAAACTATAAATTCGTCTTATGTCTAATCGATGTAAGACTTCTAACATATATTAAATTATCTAGGAGGATAGATCTACATTAGCATTAGTTAAAAAATATTCAAGCACATACTAATATTTCTCCTCGTTAGTATTGACGGTTTTTCTTTCAAGAAAAATAGGTTTGCATTGGAAACATTCAATATCGCCTATCCTCTCATTTTCTACATTGAATATTGACGTCTTAAACTTCACGTAGGTATATGAATCTTAGAGTCAATTAATACCAATTTTTTATCCAATGACTAAGTTCACTATTGTTAAAGAAAAAGCTAGCAAAAGCTATTATGGTATGAAAATTACCACCAAAAGTTGAAAACGGACAAACATACCATAACCATGAATGCAGCCTTAAGAGCAGGACCAAAAGCTGATTCCAAGTTAACATTGTCATGGAACATGGTTGGCAAACTATCTAGGAAGGCTTCTACCACACTTCTTGATTCAGACAAATTAACAAGAAGATCATCTGGCAGCGGAATAAATATATCATCCAGATCTGACACTACCAACATCTGTGGTTGAGTCAGGGAAGACTGCAGAAGCATGAAACACGAATAATCAGTACAAAGTGAATTAGGGGGAAGAGCAGTTGGGTGTTGGTTGAGGGGAAAGAGGGATGGTCAGCGCAGGGCAGACATATATTATTCACTATAGTAATACAAACAATATGGCAAACCTTCATGTTATAAAAATGTATTGTGCTGTCAAAAGTTGCAAACCCGATTTGCGTACGTGGAAAGCCGGGAAGCTCATCCAAGCACGACTTGATTGTATTGGCCACAACCTGCAGTTAGAACAGTAACATCAGCGGTCAAAATAAAGTGCACTACAACACCCCAAAGATAGTTGGAACTTGGGATGAATTGGTTATTAAGTAACCTCAAACGAAAAATGCATCTTACAACCCAAAGTTGCCCGGGAAAATGTTTGTGAAGAAGTAAATGACTAAATGTTACTTCTAGGAAAATTTCATTTTCTACACTTGCACTTTATATATAATATAGGACGATTCGGTGGTCGCAACATCCAAAAGAAACTCGTTCATATAAAAGAAATTCATTCAAAATCCATTCTATACAAAAAGTAATCATGAACAAATTACTCATGCATGCTCATAAAACATAATATGTGAAGGCAAACAAGCAACCCTCGACTATACGTAAGAAATAAACTCAAACAATTATTGTGTTTCAGCAGTCAATAGTCACTAAAAGGAAACAGAATTGAACAATCATTTCAAAGATATGACATTAATTTTAGTGAAAATGAAAACCGCATTCATAAGTTTTCAAGTGAGACTAGAATATTCTCATTTAAATAAACTAATTTAATGCAAGTACATTATAGGATAACTATTTTCTTCTTCATAACTGGAATCAGTGTTATATGAATCATGTACTAATCCTGACTCATTTAACACATAAAAGTAAGGCCATATATCACCCAATAGAATGATTTATTATTTTTCCATAAAAATAAATAAACCAGTGTAAGCTTTATCAAAGTGCAGTACGAGTTGCACATTGAGCCAGAACTAATGTAATTACCTCAATCATGCCACTTCTAACTGCAGATATGGAAACATCAATGAGGAAGAAATACACTGGTGGCATAGGAGGCCGCACCATATACTCAGCAGGGGCAACAAATTCTACAGTCCCCTTTGTAAGCTCAGGCCGTTGATTTATATCAACTCTTTTTCCAGTGGCATCTAGTTGTGCATAATATTCACTAGGAACTGTACATAACACTCAATATATTAACATCATTAGAAAGATACTATACAACCAATAACAATATGCATGATATTATTTATTTTTCAAAACAAGTAATTTTCTTCACAGAAATTTTTAATCATGCAAGTGGGTTACCTGTACATCATAAATAGTTACTGTATATTTATAATGATAGTAATAAACACAGCACAACTGACATCAATATGTAGAGTCGGAAAAACCAGAGAGCAAGTGAAGTATGTGCATTCTATTATGAAATACACCAATGGGCACATCCAAATAATGCAAGTGATACTGGCAGAAATTAAAGAATTTTCAGAGCCACCGAGAAAACCTTTTCTGCGGATAAATGTGTTCAGGCCAAAGTACTTGAATTAAGATCAAACTCCAACTATTTTCTAATTTTGACATTTTATTTTTCAAATGTAAGGGATGAGGTTATGAAAATAAAAAGTACCATCGTTAAGCAAGGTACAAACGTTGCAACGGAACTTTCTTCCTGCTTCCGTAAATGTCATATAAGGATTCACGTATGTGCGACATCTTCTGCAGCGAACAACACTAGCTGGGGCAAAGTTAACTATAGGCACCTCTTCCTGAAAACAAAGAACAGTGAATACTTGCAAGCAAATAAAATGACCATTATGTTTCTTTCGTACAACAGGGTAAAGAAGCACTAACCCCATCAGGAGGTTCAGCAAGCGGAGATACAACTGCTCCAAGTGGAAGGTGCCACCTAGAAGCCAAGGACTGGGAGCTTGGTACGGCACTGGTCGTGAGTCGTAGAAACCGGGGATTGCAGTTCATGGGATACATGTCAACCAAATTCTTTGGCTCAATATCACCTTCCAATGGCCTTGGAAGTTCCTTGGGGTCAAATAATGGATCCATTGTTCCGGGACGAGTTTGCATTGTGAGGGCATTGAAGTCTTCTGCCAAGCCCTGAACACCACCTATATGGGGCATAGATCCAGGTTGCTGCTGCATTGACTGGATACCAGGCGGAGGAGCCACTTGGGGTGATGGAACATAACCTCCTTGATGAGACAAAAAAGGAGAAGCTCCAGCAGGTGGAACAGTCCCAAAATTTCCTTGATTAGCAGGGAAAGCGGAAGGCATGGGTGGACCTTGCATTTCAGGACCAGTCTGCTTACTCGGGTACCCAGGAAAAGACGGCTGAAATGTACGCGGAGGAACATTTGAACCCATATGCGCAGGAGCAGCACCTTGAGGTGGGGGAGAGCCCATTGGGACAAAAGGCATCTGTGGCTGAGCTGGAAGAGACGTGTGAAACGGCGGTGCTAGATTAGGTGCAGAAGATTGAATGGATGGTTGTCCCATAGACGGCGGAGGTCCACGTGGCTGCATTGACGGGGGGAAGGGAGGTGCCGGAAACTGCTGAAAGGGTCCAGCAGCCGGCGGGGCATTGGATGGTTGAGGAGGAGGAGGCACTGAAGGATCATTAAACCTCCCTGGTGGTGCAGGTCTAAAACTGGGTGCCCCTGGTCTAGCTGCAGCAGGTCCTGCTGAGGAAAATGGAGTGGCGGCTTGCGAAGGAGCCGGAGGAGCGGGCCGAAAAGGAGGAGGCTCTGATCCAACCACGGAACCGGTTGATGAAAAGGGTGTCACTGTCTGTGCAGCAGGAAAAGGAGGTGGAGAAGGCCTTGAAGGAAAGGTTGGACGACCAGGATTTTCAGTCCCCATAGGTTATTACAAAACAATTCAAATCACTTCGCTCTAATTCAATTAAAACTTAAAACCTCTGTTCCATCACCAAGCCTGTGAAAAGAAAGCAACGAGATGCACGCAACGTTTAATACATAAAAAGTAACCACATGCAACACAGTTCAAATCAACAATGATTATAAGAGAATCGGAAGCAGTTAGGTTAACTTTGGCACAGGCAGCTAGAGCTGAATACATTGAAAATAGCATGAGTAGTGGCATGAACGAGAATTAAGCATTACATACGATTAGTTTAACTAAGAATTAAGGGATGCGCGAATAGAAGTGTTAGGGTTGTGAGAGGAATAGTTTGATGATTTGGATTTAAGTGGTGGAGCTTTCTCGATTGTGACAGATCAATAAAAGGAGGAAAGGGAAGAAGAAGAAGCAGCAGCAGTTGAAAACGAGATCGAGAGAGAGTGACTCACCGAGTTGCGGATTCGGATCGGAGACGCAGAGGCTGATGCGCACCTCACGATTAAGAAGTTATATGTGTTGGACTAAACTAAGGTGAAGACCCTCGCTTGTGTTCTCATACATCAAGAAGAAACCCGGTGACAGCCCCTTCCCTGCAAGCACTGCGACTATGATTGAATTTCACCGTTCTTTCCCTTTTTTTTTTCGGTTATCGACACCTCTTCTCGGTACAGAAACATGCGTGGCTGTAATTTGGGCTCGTGACCCAACTTTTGAACTGGACTAGATTGAAGGCCCATTTTATTGATTGATCTTGGAGTTAGTCGTGGACCGGATATGGAACTCAAGAAATTTCTTTATGCACCTTATAACTTCTTACAAATTTCTCTCTGCATGACAGAATTTTCGAAACATATGAAATGTGTTTTGGAATAAAATTTCGGAAACTTATAAAATACTTTCTAGAAGGAGTTTTACAAAATATCAATACATAAAATATGTTTGTAAAAGGTTTTTTTGGAACTCATTAAATACGTTTTGGTAAAAAATTTCCGAAACGAGTGTTTGTTTCTTTTACATTTTCTCTCTTCTTCCATGTTCTGTAGCAATCTTTCTCTCACTTTTTTTTCTCTTCAATAGGTTATTTATGTATTTTTAAAATCTTTATCTTGGTTATTATCTTTTAAAAATATGGTGAAAGGAGGTGTTGGGCTATGGTTACGGACGAAGATGAAGGAGGTGAAGCTCGTACATGTGGCAGAGGAATGGTGGTGCATTCAAGGGTATGCACACCAGTTGCATAATCGGTGCGGTGCATTATGTGTATGGCATCGGTTACGTAACCGATGTATGTGCAAAGAGGAGAGTAACACTGGTTACGTAATGTGTTACTTTTTTTTACTTTTTATATATTTTTTTGTATAATTTTGTTTAAAATTTAATTGTATAACTTTTTTTTAAAATTTGATTGTATAAATTTTTTTACATTCATAAAAATTTAATTTTTTAAAAAAATTCATATAATTTTAATATATTTTTTTAATTCATAATAATCATTTGTAATTATTTTTATAACATCAAATTACAAAATCATTATCTTTTTTCATCAAGGGTATTTTGGTAACTTTATAATTCTATCTATTTTTACAATATATTTTATATATCACATCAATCAAATCTTTTACTAATTTTCATATAACTTATCTCCAAATCCACTCATTTTATCCTTTAAATCCACTCAAAAAAACATACAAATTCATCTACTCAAATTCATACAAATTCATCTTCACATTCTTTCCAAATCCATACCTCAAAGGAACACAAGATAGAAGTTAAAGATTGATTATGTTTAAATATGTATTTTTAAAATATGCGTGATATTATATCAGTATGTGATAATATTGTAATGTTATTAAGTTAATATATAAACTAAAATTAAAGTGAAATATATCAGAACAGATGACAGAATAATCATTGATAAATAAATAAAAAAAGAGAAGAAGGAGAGATAGCCGATTTTATAAAAAACTTGTAAAAAAGTAACGGTCAATTTTTAAAAATTTAATAAATTATTAAATTTAAATGGTAAAATTGGTATTTTGAAATGTGGACAAAAAAAGAGAAATCCTTTATATATTGTCATATATATAAGCTGATAGGGAATAAAATAAATTTACATTATGATTTAAATGACAACAACTTCACTCCTTCTTTGAAAGAAGTTTTTAATTAACCAATAGACAAAAATTAGAAAATGTTAATATATAATGCTTTTTTTATGGTCCCCTTCCCTAATTCGAACCTCAATAAAAGAAAGTGCATAAAAGTATAATAAAAATTAAACGCTTAATCAGACTGATATGACAACATATCTAAATTGAAACCTTGACCTAATTTTACTTACTTAAGAAAATAATTGCGCCGTCCACCAACCCACAAATGATAAATAATGTGTTGAATGGCCACCATTGTTGAGTGCAGAGCGAAGATGACAAAATAGAATCGAGCATGACGATTCACGCACGACATGATCATGCTCATCCTTATCCTACACCAATTCTGCGACCGTTTTATTCTTTCCCTTTTCTTTCGTTAATCAATCTCGTAATTCACATTTTACTCTCCGTCCAGAGATCAATAAAAACAGAAAAACACCCGAGCGAAAGTACAATAAATAAATAAATAAGAAATATTTTATCCCTCAAATTATTGTTTTCACAGTTTTTTTAACATGTTTTATCATTATATTTTTCAAATTTAATGGGTAACCTTTTTAATTCTTATATTATTAAAACTGCAAAAAAGATAATAATTTGGGAGTATATCTAATTATGTAATTTTCGCGTGATTAAAAAAATTGGTAGCGTTGAAAGCAATTACCTATTCGTTCTTCTCTGGCTCCCACAGTGCATAATAAAAGAGCAGAGCACAAAGAACAGAGAACAGAGAACAGAGCACGTACTCTGCATTCCTCATCTGCGTTTGAGATCGTAAAATGGCGAGGAAGAAGATCAGAGAGTATCACTCGAAGAGGCTTCTCAAGGACCACCTCAAACGTCTCGCCTCTATCGACCTCGACATCCTTTCTGCTCAGGTTTCCATAATTCACATGCTGTCTCCTCGTTTTAATTCAATCGATCACTTATTTGACAGGTCTGTTCCCAACTTCGATTCTTCTCAGGTCACACAGTCAACGGACTTCGCTGAATTTACAGACCTCCATCCGTGGTTGTCGTCAATAAAGTTGGTCGTGAAACCGGACATGCTCTTCGGGAAGCGCGGAAAGAGTGGCTTAGTGGCTCTCAATTTGGACATAGCTGAAGTCGCGGAGTTCGTCAAAGCACGCCTTGGCGTTGAGGTCATTCCTCAAAATGAAAACTCTTCATGCCTGCTTTTTTCTGTCTCATTTCAACTTTGATTTTTGTTTAATTGTAGTTTTCTCCTCTGTTACGTTCGTTTCACTTATTTGGCTTTTTGTTGCCTACGTTCTTTTTCATTCTCCTGCTATTTTAGTACTACAATTTCGCTTACCAACCTGACATTCAATATTATCTGATGGAAATGCTAAAGCTGACACTCTGTTACACTGCACGTCTGAATTTCTGTTAAATATTGGACGTCAAGTTGATAGATGAATTTGTAGGAATCGAAATCTGTTAAAAGAAAATTAGAGGAATTAAATTTGCGAAACAATGAAGGAAGGGAGCGAAAAAGTGCAATTAAGTTTTAACATTTGGTCTTCCTTTCCTGAACTTTTTTATTGTATTGAACGTTTGGTAGGTTGAGATGGGAGGTTGCAAGGCGCCTATAACTACTTTCATTGTTGAACCGTTTGTTCCTCATGACCAAGAGTATTATTTGTCCATTGTTTCTGAAAGGCTTGGCTCCACCATCAGCTTCTCCGAATGCGGGGGCATTGATATTGAAGAGAATTGGGATAAGGTGGTATTGACTTATGGTTAAGTTAAATTGAATTAGTGTTATTATTTTACTTGCTTTGTCTAGCATGATGCCTTGTTTGTGCTTCCTTTCTGCAAATGCAACCCTGATGAGATGGGAAGGTTGACTGTTGATTGTCAGGTTAAAACTATATTCCTTCCAACGGAAAAACAGTTGACTCCGGAAGCATGTGCACCGTTGATTGCTACACTTCCCTTGGAGGTCAGTATTTTGGCACTTCCCTTATTTCTCAGTTTCTTGTGTGTTTGCCTTGGAGTTTGTATCATGTTGAGCATTCAAAGATATAGTCTCTAGAATTGCTTTCGCGCTAACTGTAGTTTAGATTTTGCATTCGCTGAAAAAGTGATACAGACGTGACTGCATGATTTGTGATATGTTTAGTGTCGTTTGATTCTAACCTTTTGCACTATCATTATTAAGATTTTGAGAGTTTGTTTGAACTTCTCTTTCTTTAGTATAATGCTTATCAATATTCACTATTTCTTTATTTGTAGAAGCCTTTTTCCATTGTGCGTCTAACAAATGCTTATTCTAACTCTAATTTACAGATTCGGGGGACAATAGGTGATTTCATACTGGGTGTGTTTGCTGTCTTCCAAGGTATGGCATAAGCAAGCTTGAAAACTACTTGATCGCCTCGTGGTTTTGGAACCTAAAGCAAAATATGAATTCTGGAATGTAGAACTAGAAAATGCTTTAGAACTTTAACATGTGCTTTTAAGTCGTCCATCTTAACTCACTAACTTGTGCATGACTAGTCGAGAATGATAATGAATATTGTTTGCTCTATTTAACTTATATAAGATACGGGGAAATTCTAAATACTCAGTTTTGTGCAAGATAGAATTCATTTGTGTTTACTTCTCTCATAAAAAATGCTAACTGTCATTGCTATTCCTATATGCACTATTTAACCTTATTTTAACCCCCATCTTTTTTTTCCATAGATCTGGACTTCAGTTTTCTTGAGATGAATCCATTTACACTGGTGAACGAAAAGCCATATCCACTGGATATGAGAGGGGAATTGGATGACACTGCTGCATTCAAGAACTTCAACAAGTATAATCTTTGATATTATGTTAAGAAATCAATATTTAAATTTTAAGTCATGGAAAATTAGTATCTAGTGATTATGTTATAACTAGTTGTTTCTAATCTATCTATCTTAATGCCTTCAGGTGGGGAGATATAGAGTTTCCATTGCCTTTTGGAAGAGTTCTGAGCCCTACAGAAAGCTTCATTCATTCATTGGATGATAAGGTATTTTTTTTTTTTTTCGGTTTAAATAAGTTTTATATCTTTCATATATTACTTTTTTTGTTTTGACCCATCAATAAATTACTTTTTTTTTAATTTGACCATTTAATAATTGTAGAATTTGATTTAAGTCTTTGGAATTTTTTTATTTAATTCGTAATTTACATTATCTCTTTTAACTAATTTTTGAAATATTTTAAAATTTTCTTTTAATCTCTCAACTTGTTTTTTTATCATAATAACTTATATATGTATAGTTAGATGACGTGTGAGAGAAATTGCTTAATAGATATAATTTTTTCAACACTGATTTAATTAACTGTTGAATAGTAAGAGTGAAAAGCACATACCATACAAAAATTAAATCCAAATATTTTATTTACCAGATATCAAATTTGAAAAGAAATTAATTAGGTACTCTAACTCAAACGTTGGTTATACATTTGAGACAAAAAACCTATTTTAACATATTTTAACCTCAATGTCTGTAAAATCCATGCTTCCCTGTTATAATATTTGCAAGTGGAACTTTTCTGTGTAAAGATTCTTAAATTTTTCTTTTTCATATTACAGACAAGTGCATCGTTGAAATTTACTGTATTGAACCCAAAAGGACGCATCTGGACAATGGTAGCTGGAGGTGGTGCAAGTGTAATTTATGCTGATACTGTAAGCTTCCATATTTTATGGATTAATTTTAATTCTGGCTAAAATTGTAAATAAAGGATCATCTCCAACAGTGATTGATTATTGAAGAACTTATACTTTAGTATGTTATCTAAGTTAATAATATACATGTTGTTACTAGGTTGGAGATTTAGGCTATGCATCAGAGCTTGGTAACTATGCTGAGTATAGTGGAGCACCAAAAGAGGAGGAAGTGTTGCAGTATGCAAGAGTCGTAATTGATGTAAAACTCACATATCCAATTGATATATTCTTTTTCTTTCTTGAGGCTTAAATTTCTCTAATTGGTCACATCTAGTGGCTTTATCACTACATCATTTGTGAAGATTGTGCTCATGAGCCATGACTGTTGCAGTGTGCTACTGCAGACCCTGATGGCCGTAAGAGAGCCCTACTTATTGGAGGTGGCATTGCAAATTTCACTGATGTTGCTGCCACATTCAGTGGGATTATTCGTGCGCTGAAAGAGAAGGTATGTTAATGTTCGTTGTATCCTTAGTACGCTTCAACTTGTTAATTTGAAAGTTGAGTTTGTTTCCCTATCACTCCAACAGGAATCAAAGCTTAAAGCAGCGCGAGTCCACATCTATGTCAGAAGAGGTGGTCCAAACTATCAGACTGGTTTGGTAAAGATGCGTGCATTGGGGGAGGAATTGGGAGTACCAATTCAAGTAAGGAATGAGGATGAAAATCTTTCTAGGGATCTCTTTAAAATTTGATATAAATTTGCTCACCTGCTCTCACAAGCGACTTTTAGTTATCAGAATCCGGGACCAATGAGTAGTTACTAAATCTAAATGCTTAGGTTAATCATATATCAGACTATTATAGTGAATGATTTAAATTTTGAAATCTTGCAACTTAGTTCTTTACCTTAAAGCTTAAGCCAGAGAATTTTAAAGCTAAACAGTTGGGCTGCTTTCAATGGAGTCTTGAAATACAAATTATTTTTTCTGTATTGAGTTGTGCGATTGTGGCGATGTTGTGGTTCCAGGTTTATGGACCAGAGGCCACAATGACGGGTATCTGCAAACAAGCTATTGATTGCATCATGTCCGAAGCTTAACGCAGAACAATTTTTGGCTCATGCATTGGTGGCGTTTTGATGGATATAACCAAGCAAGGAGGAATAAGATCCGTGTGGAGAGGATACACGTTGCAAGGAAGTTGTTCTTATCTTTTGTCATTGTTAAATCTGGACTGCAATATGGTCAGAACACTGTTAAATTCCCCAGTAGTATACGACCAAAATGTAATTTTAGTTGACGGCATTATCTTTGAAGTGATGGATTCGATTCAACATCTTTTTCCCATTTGGAGTAGAAATTTACCTCAAAGCAGTCTTTTTAATTTCCAACAATAGGTCAGATTATTGTAAAATGTTTAGAATTCGGTAGTCCTCTTAATTAATAAAAATAAAGGTTAAAATGTTTTCTGCCGAATTTTAGTTCTGCATCGGAAACTGTACTATTGCAATAAATGAAAATAAAACTAATTTCGGCCATGGTCCCGGCGGGGCTCGAACCCGCGACCTTCGGCTCATAAGACCAACGCTCTAACCAACTGAGCTACGGGACCATTACGTTATAAATTTTTTATTTAATTATTATAATTTTAAATATACCCAAATATAATTCTTTCCCTCGATTTGTTTTCTTTTTATCTCTTTTATGTTCATAATTCCATTTTATGAAACGTGAATTGAAGAAAAAAATTCCATTTGCATCCCTTAAAACAGTTGGTATTATTAGCAATAGGTGTGGTCATTCCTATCCTCCAATCCTATTTCAAATAAAACTGTTGTAAAGTAGAGAAAGTATTATAGGTGTGGATACAATATAATGTAACAAAAAAAATTAATAAATGCAAACAAAAGAAGCAAAAAAGTGATGAAGGTACGTAAAAATTATTCTCTCTAATAATAGGAAAAGACTAAATACATAAAAAGAACTGGTAAAATACGTTATATGTACCCCAACAAATTGTATTGTTATTATCCTTCAAAAATCTAAACACATTTTTTTAGATCTTACTATTGTGTTATTAATTTTACGTGTTAAAATCATTACGTGAGATCTTCATCTTTCTATAAAAAATTTGAAAATATATGTTTAAAGCTTATATTGATAAAATAATATGAAAATTTTAAAATTATTTAACGTATTTAAAATATTAGCTAAACATAAAACGTAGTTTACCCCTTTTTTAAGTACAAATTACATTATAAAATAAAAGCTAAAAGCATATATGTGATGTAGTTGCACTAAGAATTTGGAAAAAAATATCAATTTAGTTTTGTTAATTTATCATTTAATCATTTTATATTAAAATTTAAATACAATCCAGTATAAAATAGGTTGGATCGAGTCAATTACTCTGGACTTTTACTCTCTTTTTTTGTAGAAGTATTGAATGAATTTTAATACATATAATGAATATAACAAAGTTTAAATTTTAAATTTTGTCATCCGTGAAGTCACCATTACGTGACTAATAGCAATATAACTTTCAAATGTTTTACAACAGCTTCATAATTATATATATATATATATATATATATATATATATATATATATATATATATATATATATATATATATATATATTTACTTACATAATTTCTAAATATAGCATTAGCGAAACATATTGTTCATAAATAAATATATGGCATTAACACCTTTAACCTTTTTCTTATAGATATATAGAAGTTAAGATGTAAGTATGAATGCTACAATAATTGTGTAAATAAAATATGTACATATGCATAAATATTGTTTGGATTTGATTGATTTTCAAAATTAAATTAGAATTCAATCTAATCCAATAGAAAAGTCATTTTTTACATTTTTGGATCGAATTTTATTGGATACTATAGTTTATAAAGCCCTAAGTATTTTCATATTTATTAATATCCTTCGTATTATTTTTGTCTTTTTTTTAAGACCACCCATTATTATATATACCACTAGTAAACATTTTAATTTTATTAAATCCCGTGCAAAAAGTTAATGAATATGGTTTTTCTTTATACTTAGCTTATAGTTTAAGAAAGTAAAATTAAAATATTTTAACAAGTTGCGGGGATTGCTCAGTTGGGAGAGCGTCAGACTGAAGATCTGAAGGTCGCGTGTTCGATCCACGCTCACCGCACTTTTTTATTTTTCTATTTTTATAAATTCGGATTAATACGTATTTTTTTTTTCTTTAAAACGTTACATCACTTTTTATACACTTTATTAAATAATAAAAGAAATCCTTGGATATAAACACTTTATTTGGTGCAGCCAAATAAATTGTATTTAAATAACAATTGTTTAAACAACAAATTGTATTTAATAAAATAATTTGTTATTGTGGGAATAAAATAGCACGCGGTATTGATAACCTATCATCAACCTTCTTAAGTGGATTAGGTTTAAGTAATATTTTATTTTCGATAAAAATAAGTTTTTTGGTTTTTCCATTTTTATTTCACTTCAACGTATATTGTTAGTTTGTTTTGTTAAATAAATAAGTGATAGTGTTATATGATGTTATCGCGTGCCACGTTTTAAAAAATATGAAATCAACAAGTACAACTCACAGAAAAGAGTCATCTATTGTATTTCTTAATACCAATAAATGAATATTTGGTAAAAGGAAATTAAAAAAATAGAAAATAGAGGGGAATAAGTATTATATAACTAAAGAAAAGTATTTTTTTTAATTTTATTTTGTTTTAATACTTATTTATTAATTTTTATTATTATAATAAAAACTAAATGAAGGTAATAGGTGTAATTATCAAGATGGATTTTTTTGAATTATTTATGTTACGTATAGATATCACTTTTCCCACCTCTCACATCCCTTACCATAACCATGCCATGCACTAATATTCTCTTCAAATGCAGGACACGTGCAGCATGTTAAGTTGTGCAATCAAATACGATTGCTTAAAACTAATTATTTTTATTTACTCATATAATTTAGATTTGTATTATCTCACATTACACTGAATTTAATATATTTATCAAAATGGGTTTAAATTTGTGGAATTGAATTTTTTGTACGAATTTTAATACAAATTAACTTTCTACTTAATTCACAAATAACCTAACTCACTCGATAAATTGACTTATCAAATCACAGATAAAAAGTTATACAAGTGTTTTTTATTATGTTGGACATTGCATTTGGGTGGATTATTTGTAATTTGTTGTTAGATATTGATTTGTATTTTTGTGATTTTAGTTTGTATTTTAAGTTTATTATCATTTTGGATTGTATTAAAGTTTATTTGAATTTGAATTAAAATTAAAATTTATTTTTTTTGTGATCTAAGAAAAAAAAATTGTATTTTTTTAATTAGATGAGTTAGCCGTTTAACCTACCAACTTTTGATGGGTCAGATCAGGTTTAAATTTGTTTGACTTACTAATAGATAAGTCGAGTTAAATTAACTCACTAAATGACTAATCCGTGGTAGACCGGCCCAGATGACTCTTTTGACAAATCTAAAATTTTCATAATATTCATATATATCACCGAGGTATGAGTGAGAAATTCCCTTGTCATTTTCAGAAATCATACTCACTTGAGTTTAATGTGAACTCAACCAAACTCAAAAAAAAACTAGACACATAAATTATTATTATTCCATAACAAAATCAAGTATAAAAATTATTAATTTAAAAATTATTTTTGACAAATATTTTATTGACAAAGTTACTAAACCGAATACTTTTTTTTATTTATTTTGATATGGAAGTTAGAAAAATAAAGTAACAAAGTTTTAGTTTTTTATTTATCAAAAAATAATTGTTTGTCAAAATTTATCAAATAAAACTTTCTCAAATTATTATTTCATTCGTTAATTATAAGTAATAAATATTTATGTTTTTCATTACTTTTCAAAAAGTAAGAATATTATGATACTAAACATATTATGATGCTTATCTTTTAAATTAAGTTGAAACTCGTGTTGAATCATATTTGAAATTTAAGTATAAATAAATTTAAGTTTATCATAACTAAAAATAGAAAGTAAATCAGAGATAAGAATAAAAACATATAAATTCATTTTTAAAATTTTGTTAGAAATGATGTATTATATTAAATTCTTCCCCTCTTCTACGTTATTTAAGCATCCATCCACTGAATATAATTTGGCCAAGAGTATAATCATGTCAGTCTTGATTCTATTCAATACCAAACGTTCAAGCATTTCATCCAATTCTCCACCAAAGCTTACCCGTCATTCACTACCCACAGATAACCCATAATGATTTGTTGTCTTTCTAATTTTGTTTACTAGTTTATTATTATTTCAAAGAATCACATTCTTTATTATGGTCAGAATATAATTTTATCTCTTTGTCCACGCCAATCAAAATAACACCAACATCTGGTTCATCTTGGCATAATAGGACTAATTTAGAAAACTAAAATATACATACTTTCGAAATTTGCATTAAAATCGAAAGTTTGGAGAAGGAGCACAGAATTAGATTTCAAGCTATTTTTTATGTAAAATAAAAATTAGAAAAACGACATTACTAGGAAACAATGTTATATTTTAGAAAACCAAAATATTGAATAGTTTTTTAATTGTCATATAAGAAAATTAAAATGGGTTTTCTAGACAAGTGTCAATACCGTGTTCTAGACAGCAAAGCTTAAGAACATAGAAAGTGTGACAGTTGGTCGGGGATCCTAATCCATTCGGTGACTCTATAAATACCAACCTAAAGCCACGGCGTAAGAGTGGCAAGAAGTTTATCTAAACCTGAAAGGAGTTGAAAGTTGGTACCCTCTTGACTCTATCTATGTTCTACAGAGTAAAAAGTTCTTACATGGGTTTCTGTATTTTGTTCTTCTCCTTACTTTTTACTCATCTCATTTTCTGTCCCTTTGATTATCACAATATTACTCTGTTCTATTCATGCATGATTGAATTCTTTGTTATGAAATTCATTACATGAAAAATTTGCAATTTTTCCTGAGGTATTGTTGTGATTTTTCTTTAGTTGTGTATTATGTCAAGTTATTGCTACAATTGAAGCTGAGGATTGAAGGGTCTTTCTGATTCCATGCATAGTTGGGCATTTTGTGAATTGGTAAAGCTAATTCGTATTAATCAAAGTAAATCAGTTGGTGATCTACATCCACTGTATCTTGATGCTGCATACTAATTTTGGCAATATTTTGTTTTCTATCTCCTGTTTCTTTTCCGACAAGGGTAATTTATTTTCTTGAATGTGAAGAATACATCTTTATGCTTTTAAGATATAACGACAGGGTTTCTTTAATCTTCCAAGAATCAAAATTTCTGAATATTGTTCTTATTCGGGTGGAACTTTACCTTTTCCTGTTTCTGTGGGCGAGGTAATTTCAGCATGGTTTTTGAATCAACCCTTGGTGTCTCAGAGGCATTTGTGATTATATTTTTAACCCTTGTTTGGTTTCTTGTAGCTCGGAACTTGGGAGAATGGATACCTTCTTGTTCACTTCTGAGTCGGTGAACGAGGGTCACCCTGACAAGCTCTGTGACCAAATTTCTGATGCAGTGCTTGATGCCTGTCTGGAGCAAGATCCAGAGAGCAAGGTTGCCTGCGAAACCTGCACCAAGACCAACTTGGTCATGGTGTTCGGAGAGATAACAACCAAGGCCAATGTAGACTACGAGAAGATTGTTCGCGACACTTGTCGTACTATAGGCTTTGTGTCCGATGATGTTGGTCTTGATGCCGACAACTGCAAGGTGCTGGTCTACCTGGAACAACAAAGCCCCGACATTGCTCAGGGAGTCCATGGAAACCTCACCAGGCAACCCGAGGACATAGGTGCCGGTGATCAGGGTCACATGTTTGGGTATGCAACAGATGAAACACCTGAGCTTATGCCTCTGAGCCATGTCCTTGCAACCAAGCTGGGTGCGCGGCTCACCGAAGTGCGGAAGAATGGCACATGCACCTGGTTAAGACCTGATGGAAAAACACAAGTTACTGTGGAGTATTACAACGACAATGGTGCGATGGTCCCAGTTCGTGTCCACACAGTCCTAATTTCAACGCAGCATGATGAAACTGTTACCAATGATGAGATTGCTGGTGATCTCAAAGAACATGTTATCAAGGCTGTGATACCTGAGAAGTACTTAGATGAGAAGACCATTTTCCATCTGAATCCGTCGGGGCGGTTTGTGATCGGTGGTCCTCACGGCGACGCCGGTCTCACAGGGCGCAAAATCATCATCGACACGTACGGTGGTTGGGGAGCTCATGGTGGCGGTGCCTTCTCTGGGAAGGACCCCACCAAGGTAGACAGGAGCGGAGCCTATATTGCTAGACAAGCTGCAAAGAGCATTGTGGCTTGTGGTCTTGCTAGAAGAAGCCTTGTACAAATTTCATATGCAATTGGTGTTCCTGATCCCTTATCTGTGTTTGTTGACACTTACGGAACTGGAAAGATTCCAGACAAGGAGATTCTGAAGATTGTGAAGGAAAATTTTGATTTTAGGCCTGGAATGATTTCCATTGATTTGGACCTCAAAAGGGGTGGAAATGGAAGGTTCTTGAAAACTGCTGCTTATGGTCACTTTGGAAGAGAGGACACTGACTTCACCTGGGAAGTGGTGAAGCCTCTCAAATGGGAGAATCCTGAGAAGTAGGCTTTTTTATGTTTTCCATTATGTCTGGTTCCGTTCTTTAGCTACTTTCTTGCCAGAGTTATCATGTGTTTCTGCCTTTGTTACTTGTTTAAGGGACTGTTGTTTGAAATTCAACTATCACTATAATTACCTTGTACTCAACATGAAGAGAAGTATTCACCATGGAGCTTCATAGTTCCTTCATGTATACTTTTATATGATAAATTATAATAGCTAACCTTACTTCGATTTTTTCTATTCTCTCTATAAGATATATTAACACTGTAATTATCTGAAATTTTTTTCTTTCACGTATCAATCTGTGATTCTTTTGTATTAGTATAAAATCATTTTAAATATTTTTTGTAATGCTTTTAAAACAACACTGATTTTATAAATTTGTAAATATATTTCTTCCTAATCATATTACTTTTATAATTTGATCTAAAATTCACCAACCATAAGAGGTATATACAAATATAGATACCATACACGTATCTGTTACTCACATATGCAAGAACATGAAGGTTTGTATCTGTTATAAATTTTACCATAAATAAATATTCACATACAAGATATTTTTTTCATCCCTAAACCACACATTCTAGCAACGGACTATGGAATATAGTTTGCAGTAGAGAAAGAAAGATATAAAGTTCTGTACACCCCCCAATGTTATGGGTTATTATCTTACAAACAGCATCCACACCTTATCCTACACACAAACAAAGGGACACCAAGAAAAAACTGACCAATTCATGGAAAAACAAATATTAAAAAGGAAAATATCTTCAGCTGTACCATCCAAAAATCTGAAAAGCTATGGAAGAAAATAAAAAAGAAGCTACCACTTCCATGTACACCCCACCAAATTCTGTATAAGAATCATTTGTATTGTCACCCTCTTCTTTCTTCTCTGGAATCCTGAATCTCACTCCTGTCTGTGTCAGAATATTCCTTCTGGGAATCTATTTCTCCACTCCCCCCTCGATTTCTTCTTCGGTGTCTTCGGTCCTGAATATTCACACAACCATCTCAAATTAAATGATGTGATTTATGCTTCTAAGTTTTTACTCTAAAAACAAGTTTATAGACGGTGAAAACAATTTAAAGATATAGAGAGGAATAGCCACCATATACATTCCTTTCATCCAACATAAAAGCTGACTATAGTTGATATTTACTAAGTTTTTTTGTTGATTTTTACTATAGATAATCCCAGCTAAAGGGGAAAAAAATGTGGAATGTTGAAGAGATAGGAGAAGAGCTTGTGGACTTTAATCATGGCAAAGGGGAAAAACAAACCTCTCTTGGTAAAGGGTATTCCTCTGACTCCATCATTCGAACGACTTGGCCCATCTTGGGTCTTTTCTCAGAATCTGGATCTACACATCTTAAAGCCGTTAACAGAGCCCGTTTTAAAGCTCTAGTGGATGGTTTCACTTCAATGTTGGGGTCCACCACTTCTTCTGATCTCCTATTTCCAACCATCATCTTCAGCCAATCAACCAGGTTCACCTGAAAGTAATGCAGATAATTGGTACAGCCAAGTTAGAAGCACTTTATCCGAACCTGTCACATAGAAATAGGTTATAAAGAACACAGAATTCTTGTTGATAATGGAGCAAAGGGTGCTGGATTGAGGACTATTTATAGCCATTCACCCAAACTAATCCTCATAGTAACAATGAAAGTAGAAAAATAGTGTTAATTTTTTTATCCCAGAGCAAAGATAACAAGTAGCGAACATGAAAAAAAAAATATTTATCAAGAATCAACTAAGGATTTATCCTAAAGTAGTAGTGAAAACAATGAACATGCAAAAAACAAGTAGTGCACGCATACTGAAAGCTGGATTTTACCAAGAGAAACAGCAAGTTTTACTCACTTCATTTGCTGGTCGACCATAGTCAACTGGGTCTCTTCCAGTAATTCCTTCCAATAGCAAAACACCAAAGCTATAAACATCACTCTTCTCGTTTAGAAGACCAGTATTTGCATATTCAGGAGCCACGTATCTGTGAAACATTTATAGCAAGAAAGAAAGAAGAATAGTTTGTTATTTTCTTACAAAAGTAACAATACTGAGTATGGGAAAACTTCAGCAAAGCACAAAATTACTGACCCAAAAGTTCCCATAACTCTTGTGGTGACATAACTCTTCCCGGCACCCAACAACTTGGCCAGGCCAAAATCAGAAACCTTGGCATTGAAATCATCATCAATTAATATATTGCTTGACTTGATATCACGGTGCACCACCTTTGGCTCAATTGCTTCATGCAAATATGCTAGCCTGTAACAAGTAAATTGCTTCTATATGAGGACTAAGAAAAGATATAAGTAACAGATGCAGACACTCACGCTTTGGCTGTGCCCAGCAGAATCTTGATACGTGCTTCCCAGGTAAGGTATCCATGGTGGCGCATTGCTCCATGAAGCCATTGCTCTAAGTTTCCATTATTCACATACTCATAAACCAATATCCTGCGAACGTATCATAACAGGACAAATATGTTTCAGTGAACACAAGTTCAGTCTCACCAATCACCCAGTAGCAGATTAATAAACACGCACAATTCATATTATTCCGGAAAAAGATAAAACTGTTTAATTTAGCTCAGCCGGTTATAATGTTATATGCAAGGTTGTCAAACTCAAAAAAGTTCACATAAAATTGAATAGTTTCCATAAACTTGTAAGACTTTACTCAATATTAAAAACCCAGTAATGACATATATGCATCATATAACACACTTAGCACAGCAATAATTCCACATTTTAATTTGTTAATACAGAAAAGTAGCCAACCACCATAAGAAAGTGCGATGATACATTAGCACTATTAAGAACAAACCGCATAAATGACATTATCATATGTAAACACATCTAAAGTGAAAACATTTAAAAAAGGAGTTGATTTCTTCAAACAATTTGTCTCAGAGTACAAGTGTATGAGTCTAAGACTTAACTTGAGAAATTGACAAGATTATATGAAATCATTTATATTGAGATGATAATTGATAATTGTGATACCTGTGGGTTCCCTCAACGCAGAACCCCAAAAGGCGAACCAAGTTTTTGTGTCGGACATGGCCAATAGCTTCAACTTCCACTTTAAATTCTTTCTCTGCTTGACCACTGCTAAACCAAAAACCATAGGAGTTGAATTTCAGCTGAACAGAGAACGAACTAAACCTAAGAAAGTAAGGTATCTACAATGGACAATTGGACATTGTACTGAAACTCACATGTTATTGAGTATCTTTTTAACTGCCACTGGAGTTCCATTGACCAACTGGCCCTTATAAACTACTCCATACCCTCCTTCACCGAGAACATTTTCTTTGGAAAAACGGTTAGTGGCAAGTTCAAGATCCCTCAAGGTAAACCAGTGACCCCAACCCAAGTGAGAAAATTCTGGAAGGCCAGATAGAGGTGAGGGAGCTGTTATAGGGTGTGAAGAAGATTGCTTGTACACTGTAAAGGTGCCAGAGCTACCTTCTTCTCCAGACTGTGAATAAGAACCGCTGCCATCTTTCTCTATGTAACGAAATGAATCTGAGTGAGTGTTGGTGTTACTGTTTCCATTCTTCATCTTCCCCACACCTAAATGAACCATAACATTGTCTGATTCCTTGCCACTGGACTTGTCCCGAATTGTAAGAAGTATTCCATCACGAGGAGCAAATGCATTAGTTGGCACTTGTTCAATCCGCACTTCCTTGATTTCCTTTGACACAGTTGGTATTTGACTAAGGGGAATCCTGTCTTTCTCTTTTCTAGATTTCTTCCTTGAAGTGAGGCAAAGTGAGACCACAGCAAGAATCACTATTATTGACAAACCAACTACAATTCCAATTATTTCCCAAACTTTGAGACCAAAAATTGGAGTTTTCTTGGATAATCCAGCACTAAGACCAGACCCCATTTTTCAGACAGCCTCAATACCTACAATATGCAACACAAAGACATTATCAATATCAATCAATCAACACAACAGAAAAAAATTGGAAGGAAAAGGAACCTTGTAACAGAAACATGAGATTGGAAATAACTCAAATTGAAGAGATAATAATCACACTCTCACCAGTACTCATTCAGAAGAGCAAGTTAGAAGCCTGAAACCCCAGATCTTTGAAACAGCCCCTTGAAGAACTAAGAGGCTGAAACAATGGAAGAAACTGAAAAGGGCAGATCTTTGAGGCCTCCGAATAGTGGGGTGTCAGCAAAAGCAAGTTTGGGTATATAAGCGAGAATCCTATTCCCATATATATGCGGAAAATGTTAGAGTGAATCTAAGTTGGAGTGGAGCTATCTGAAGAACAGAGAAAAAGGTGGTCGGGTAAGAGGGAGATGAAGGGGAATGTGAGTGATGATAAAGAGGAAGGGATGGAGTTATCAGTGGTAGGTGATGAGTTTTGGAATAGATGCCTTCCAACGCATGCATATAAACAAACATCCATTTTCTTTTCTTTTTCTAACATCAAAATTCTCTTATGTAATGCAAGTACGGCACCATAAAAACACCGGCTATGCTTCTCCCTCTTGCCATTTCATGAACATCACTCTCTATATGCCTAACTAATTTCATCTCGATCATTTTTCTTTCATTTCATCTCATGCTGTAAATTTACCTGCATCTCTCCAATCTTTATCTTTTCTTTTCCTATTTTTCTCTTACCCTCTCCTCCATTAATGCCGCATTCATATTTTTTTATCCCTTTCCTAACAAATATTCAAATTTTAGTTTATGTGGAATCAAATCCCTTTAACTAAACCTAACCAAGATCATATTTTTAATCCATGTTTGAGGAAACCAGTACAGAGCCCACCATTTTGTTATTATAAATTTAAGTTACCATTCTCTGTGAATGAGATGTGTTTTACATTCACTGTTTAGTTTATCCTTTTTACTTCCTTAAGAGAGAACTTAGTCACCATGTTGTATTAAATGCATTGTACATTATTAAGTTTAAGACAGAAGAAAATTATTAATTATCTGTTAGTGTTTTTGTTAAGACAACTACTTTCTAGTGTTCTTAAAACTCATGAACGATTTTTATAATAAAATATATGAATGGCTTTTCACTGGTTACAATAAGATGAATATTTATTAACACCTTTAAATGATATTTAACAGTCAGACTGTGGGAAAACAATGAATCAAAAGAAAGAAAGAAAACAATAATCAAATCAGTTAATGAAATTAAACTGGCTATATTAAACGCTAAACAGATGCTAGTATTTTTATTTTATTTTTAACTTTTATGTGACGAAAATAGTTTTCGCTCAAATTTGGAGAATACTATACTATCATTTGCAACGAAAATTTTAATTGAATTACCAGATTTATCATCATTCATTAACGAATTACCATATTGGTATAAATATCAATATTATATAAGTATTTTTCTTGAAGATTCTAAGAAATACAGTTTCAAAACTATATAGTGATAGAAAAAGATAACATATTCCCTCCATTCATGGTTTTAATAACATTAAATGTTAATTTAATAGAATTAAAAAATTGTGAAATAAATGCATGTCTCTATTAATATCTATAAATAGTTAAATTTTCCTTTATGAAGCAAACACTAAATGAATGGCATCACTTATCAACATTGATAACGTTTGTGAACCACAAGATGGACCAACAATACCAAGGAAACACCCAAACATGTTTCTAAGCATAAACTCAATAATTGGTTCTACTTTGTAAACAGATTCGTTCTGAATTTAAATTAAAGAGAAAACAAAAAGAAATAATTTAATTTTTAGCAGTTACTGTTTTGTTATTTTATCAAACAATTTTCTTTTTTTCTAATCGTTTCCTTTATCCAAAGGTTGGTGTCGTCAAAGCCACCCAACACACCGTTAAACTTAGGCCACAACACAATTTTGGTTGGATTTATTTTATTTATATTTATAAAGACGAAGTAGAAAGTAGCAGGTGAAAGACAAGACAAGAAACATTATATGTTGTGTGCACAAGGACCAACGTACAGGAAGAAAGGTTAGAAGAAAATGAAGAACAGGTAAAAGAAAGTATTAATAGAAGGTGGCACCCAAATGTGGATGACTTGTAATAGTGAAGTAACTGTAGAGTTAAATGTTGGGTTGATAGGTTGAGAAAGGTCTTAAATTCTTTCACGTTTCGTATTTGGGGTCCCATACTAATCATACGGTCAAAGGACCAAACTATTGTGGACCTAAACATCTTACTCATGCTACCAAACTTAACCTCTTTGCCCAACATCATGTACAATCATATACAGATAGAAAAATTATTTTTTGAAAAAAAAATATTTTGACAATGCACGCATAATAATATTTTATATTAGATAAAAAAATTGATATGATTTAAAAAAAAATTTGACATGTATCAAAAAATAAACTTTATCAAATATTGTCAAAATATCGTAATCTTATACAGATAATACATTGTTCTACCAACAAATGAAGCGAGTAAAATTCTCAGCAAATTTTATAATTTTTTGGTGACTTTTTTCAAACTCCAAATAGTGATCATTATAATACCCTAACCTCCTTCAACTTACTTATATTAGACTTATGGCAAGGTAACTTTTTCTGTATGATTACATATTGTAGGAACTTTTGAATTTTTTTTTCATTGTACATTGATGGTAAAATGTTACAACTCAATCCCTTCAGGTAGTTACAATCAAATCTCTTTTAATGATTGGTTTAAATATGTTTTGTAATTTCAAAATTTTAATTAAAAATAATTTTTTTCTTTATCCTAAATACTTGTACATTTTTTTATATACTTTAATGATAAATATAGATATAATTTTTGTTTTTTATTTTTATACTTTTTATATAATCATTTGAACTTAATCATGTCAAACAAACAGAATTCAAACCTGAGGTTAAAACATAATATAACGTATAAAAATAATTAATTTGAATTATAATGATTATATTCATTCTATATATTTTTAAAAGTTATATTTAATTATATAGATATTTTATACTTGTGTGTTTGTTTATGAGAGTTAATTGTTCAAAGATATGAAAAAGATTAAATCAATCCTACTTGTTGATATTAATTTGTAGAATACAATTATGAAGACATGGTAGCAATGATTTTGGAGTCATTGTTGCGAGAGAAACAAAGAAAGTCAATTTAATAAAATAAATCTTAGTATTTAATCTTACCTTTTCCATTAATTGTGCATTTTTATGTATTTCTCAACTATGAATGATTTAGATGTGTGAATGACTCTCCTGGCATAATTGATCATATTGATGGTGCAAATTCATTATGGACTTTTTTTCATGTATACATCTTTTTCGTAATCAAATATGCATCATGAAACAATAAGAACTGAGAGTATAATTTTAAATATCATATTATAAATTTATTAATCTTATCAGAACAATTAAATAACTTACAAATTTTTCTTTTACTTTTTACTCTATTTTTTCATAATTCAAACAATATTTCTTTACATCCTCTAATCCTCTGTTTCTTTTTCATAATTTTTCACTCCCCAATTCAATACTTATCCATATAAACATTTTTCTATTATTTATTTTCTCCCATTTTGATTTTTTTTCTACGCCGTCAAATTCACTCATTCATTTAAACAAGCTAGAAACACGAAACCAACTAACTTAAGTTTACTTAAATCTTCCATCTCAATACTCTTTTACCTAATCTAAAGAAGAGAAAATAATTATATCATTTATCTTATAATATTAGTTCAAATAAAAATTACATTCAAATGGTGCAAAATATGGATTACTCGGTTTCAATTTTGTTGTAATTTAGTTTTAGTCAATATAAAAATATACATTTTATAAAATAAACCGGTAATAAAAGTTGGCATATATTTTAAAGGTAAGTTAGGTTAGTAGTGTAGTTTATCCGAACTATCCTTAAAGAAATACACATTATCTTCTTATCACGATGCAACTTCTACTAGTTATTATGTTACAAACAAGTTCATGTAAAAAATATTGTTTTACTCTAAATTTTGAATTGTAATTTTATATTATTTTTATTGTTTAAATTTGATTTTGTTAAAATTAAATAATAATAAAATACAAATAAATAATTATAAATAAGATGAGGTCTATCACTATGAATTTTGATATTTTTGTTATGTTCACACTTTAAAGTTTATCAATCATTTGTTATTATATTAAATTTTAAAAAAAATAAAATTAACAAAAGACAAAAATTAAAAAATACACTAAATTTATGATAAAAATTATAATTTACGAACCATACTATTATGGCATAATGTCAAAATTTGTTCTACATAAACCATGTATCAAATATTTTTTATTAGTATTAAATTTTAGACATACAATGTGAAAACCATTTTCCATCCATCGATTTTAAGAAAATAATTATTTTAATTAAAAACTAATAAACAATATAATAGTCAATAAAAGTAATATATTGTAATTTGATTATTCGTGTAAGGATCGTGATGATAAAGAATTTCAATAAATAATTTTAACAAAAATTAAATAAAGTATATTTTCATAATCTAAAATTATGTTGTCCATGAGTTAAAAAAAACCGTATATCTTTTAGATAATTTAACTTTGGAGTTTGAGACACCAAAGTGAGTAAGTACAACAATGATGCCAAACCAACATGAATTGTAGACAAATTTACGCTAACCAGCGGTGAAGTGAAGGGTCCTACGAACAAAACTATGTCACTACCTAATTTCATGAGTTTAATTAGAGAGACAACCTTTAGGTATCACCATTATTGTATTTTTAAAATTAAAATATTCCAGTGTAAAAAATTGCCTAAATTTTGGGTTTTTACAGATGATAACTATAACATCAATGAACAAGGAAATTCTAATTAATAAAAAGTGAAGTTGAGTTCTTATTTAAAAAAGAACACGTTTTTTCTCTTACGAAAATATATCGTCATCATATATTGTTTTATTACTTTATTTTGAGAAGACAAATAATATTCAAAGAGAAATGAAAGATTATAAAGTTCAATGAAATGATCTATCATTGATTGCTTTGACCTAACTTATCACATAATTCAAAAATATTCTTTCACTACTTTTCATCTTTTGGTTTGTGGACCAATTCTAACAAACAATACCACACAAAAATTCCAAACGTCAAGGCTAATAAACACTATAAATTACCAAATTTGTTCCAAACAAATAGCGTACAATACAAAAGAAGGATAAAAAGAAAAAAGTTATAGTTTTTAATTAAAATAAAAGAACCTATTTTTCTATGTTTGACTCAATGACTTTAGAGTAATGTTTAATTATTGAGTTATTACAGTTTGGACATATATTTCACTTCAACTTTACAAAATTTACTCGTAATTTGAAAATTAATGATAGTCATAATGAATGTGAGATCTTAATTTTCTAAGAGTAGACAAACAATTTGCTTTTATTTATTTATTTTGGTAATCTCATTCTGTAAGTACAAGATAACTAATTTGTCACGATTAGAACATATTAGAAATCTCACTACAATTTAAAATGACTTTTCATAAAAAAATAAAAAAAAACTCCTCTCACTTGAAATTTGAGTCTGAAACATGGTAAAATAGTTTTCTTTTATATTTTTCCCTAGCTTTAAAATCATTATATATTCTGTATTTTACCTACTAGAATTTTTTTCACCACACCTTTTTAAATTGGATACCTATTTCAATAAAAAAACAGTGATAAAAATAGTAAATTTACAAAGTTTTTAAAAACAAATTATTTAATAGCTGATATAACACATATATATTAAACCAGTTTTTATTTTTTAAATATCAGACTGTGTTTTTTTTTTTTTACAACCAAATATTATGTACTTTAACTTTGGGTGTATTTTTCTTTTCCACATTGAACATTAATTACTAATAAATATTGATGCCAAATACAATCAAAGCAAAATTAAAACGTTTTTTGTTAAATAGTTTTCCAGTACTACAGCGTAATAATTGATTAAATCGATACTTCTCTGATGAATTTTTATACGAACCAATTATTTCTGTGCATGATAATCATCACTGATTTATGATGTTAAATCACTATTAGCAAAAACCTCTGTTAGCTACGTCCACAAATTAGAGCAAGAAATTTAGGAAAAAAAAAAAGAATAATCATAGCAAAACCACATGATGAAGAAAGGAAGGAAAGTAGGTTGGGTGGTGTAGATAGTACTTTGAATTGAAAAAGAAACCCTAACAAATTTGATTTGAAATTTATGAATGCTGAATCTCAAGCAAATTGTGCATTGAAATAGTCTTCGCCAAAATCATACCTTGTGGTGGTTATGAGCAACACTGGCAACTGATTTAGATTGCGATAACACATTTTTCTTTGATCTCAAACTGCATAATTGTGGTTGTGTGCTTGGTCGCTTCAGTGATTAAATCACATTGATCACGAATCAAATTGGTCTTGGGTGGTCTCAATTGCTCCACTTAGGAAGGTACCAAGAATTTTGACATGTGTGTTGTCAAATTATTTAAGGTTTGTTCAGGAAACAACCAGACAAAGCATGTCATTGTACACACGAATGCTAAACATAAGCCTCTCCAAATAACCACATTATTATGGCATTAGTGCTACTTTATTTAAAGTAGCTGCAATATATATGGTAGGTGATAGTATCTAATTAATTGAGACACTGAAATTATGCATGTTTGTCTTGATTCGTGATGCAACACCCATTTCTTTTCTCACAACTTTCTGAAACGCAATTTATTGACGGTGGGCGTGAGAGGGACACAGAAGTTAGCATCGTTCTTGCCTTTCATATGCATTATTGATTCAATTCTACCACAATCACTACAACAACTGTTTTGCTCTCTTTATTTTTAATTGCTAGATTTCAAATATTTTTTTTTTTATTTTAATTGTTGCGTAAACAAATTATAATTTATATATAACAAAATGAATTTTAAGTGTATAAAGTTGCATTGAAGATGCGGAAACATTTAAAATACTCACATTGAGTATGAAATTTTAGATATCTCAATCTCAATTCGTGTTATGTTCTTTTTGTTGTTATTTCTGATGATACTTTTATATGAATAATTAATTATTTTATTTCCTGATTATATATAACTATTACACTATAATACTTCGTGATTAAAGCACTGTTTAACCTTTTCACATTCGATTAATCTTTTGAAATGATGGATAACTATAATTAGTTTTGCTTTATTTCTAATCTGTCATAATTATTATGAGTTGTAAGTGTTGTTCCGGCCAAACAGTATGTTCACATATTAATCTAATTTATTAGGTTTGAGAATTATTTTATTTTTTCGAAATAAATATATCATAGCGAATTTAATAAAGTTGGAGTGTATGATTAGAATATACGTGACTCCATGACTTTATTGATATATAATATGTTTTTTGGAATTTCAGATTTGAAAACATAAGCCATTTTATTTAAAAATATATTAAATTAATATAAATATTAAATTTTACTTTATTAAAATAAAATAACATGATAAAAAAATTGGCATATTATCACATCACCCAAGCAGTAGAGATGGCAAATAAACCCGTTCCCGTGGGTATTGTCCGAACCCGTCCCCGTTTTGACGGGGAATCCCCGCATTGACTGGGTATGGGTATGGGTATGGGGAATCCCCGACTTTTTCAGTTGGGTATAGGGATGTACATATACCCGCCATAATACCTGTCCCCGCCATATCTTCATTCTCGTTTAAATTATTATAATATTCACAATTAATC
>Ga0214542_1001435_pt1 | contig 48694 bp, 20 predicted proteins | sample CNSS1metaG_FD_160096 | JGI IMG/M metagenome (GOLD analysis project Ga0214542, IMG submission 160096) | Root nodule microbial communities from cowpea collected in UCLA plant growth center, Los Angeles, California, USA - CNSS1 | ecosystem: Host-associated > Plants > Roots > Nodule | place: USA... | reverse complement strand
TCTAATATATTTAATATATTTCTTATAAAATTATCAATTATTTGTATATTTTGGATATTTATAATCTTTACATTTATATATGTTCATAATTTATTATAATAATATATATATATATATATATATATATATATTATATTCATATATATTTGTAATAATATATATATATATATAATAAAATGCTTATAAATAAAGTAATACATTATTTATTAATTTATAGACATAACAATCGACATATTTTCATCATTTAAATATTTTTAGTAGTGTAATATGTACGAGGACAAAACTATTAAAGAGAAAAGTATTGGAAAAAAATTGACTTATTCATAAACTAAAATTATCTTGATACCTATCGTAAATTTTGTAAAAGAAAAAAAGCCAAAATTAGCTTATATACAAATTATAACTACAATTTTGATAAAATGGTATGTAGGAGCTTTTACAAGTTAGTTTATGTACGAGGGGAAATTAATTATTTTTATATTTTTTTTATTCTACGAATGAGGTCTGATTCATGTAATAGCTGAATAAAAAAAATTATATGAATAGTCGAAACTTTTTAATAATGAAATGATAAAAGAATAAATTGCAATTTTCGGGTTCTTTAAAATTTTAATTTAAGATTGGGATCTCCTTTTTTTTTTTTTTTTTTTGTGTGTTTTTTTTTTTTATTTTTTAAATTTGGTTTTTTTTTTTTTTTTTTTTTTGCGTGAGATTTTAGTCTGTAAATTTTTAAAATTTGTAATTTTGATTTAATCTTTACTTTTAAGTGCGTTTTATTAATTCACTTCGGTATTATTAAACTCCAGACCTTCATTTAAAATACCATCAAGCAATAATTTAATTAATCAAAACTTAAAAATAACGTGTACAAAATATAATTTCACTAGAATTTCAAATATTATAAAATCCGACCATTAAAATAAATAAATAAAACTACATATTATCAATAAAAGTGACCAAACCTATAATTAAGTGAGTGATAAATTATTTTATGGATATAACATAAATCATGCTTACATATCAAATTAAACCCTAAATTTATAACTAAATGGTGACTTTCAAACATTGACCAACCCCTTTCTCCCACCTTCCTCCACGTGGCAGGCTCTTAACGAACCAATTGTCTCCATTTTACTATAATGTTTTCGAACTTCGTCAAAATTGACAAAGTTTCATAATTTTGTTGCTGAAAATAACGTTTGAATATGAATCATGTTCATTGTTTGATCAATTATATTCCACACACATGCAATTCTATTATATATACTTCACAAAGAAAAATGTTCACATTATTTTGTACTTGTATTTTCTCACCTCAAGTTAAATTATTATATATTTGAAGATTTATCTACCACTTTCTTGTTTTAAGATATACAAATAATAACTTTTTGAACCTATAGACCTAGTTAAAATCTGTTGAACAAAATGTTTATTATATTAATATGTATGAAGAAGAAATAATAATAATAAATTCATGATGATGTGCACAAAGATACAAACTTTACCTTTTTTGGCTATTTATTAACGTTTTAATTTTTCTTTTCAATCCTACAATTAATTTTTCTAATTAAGCCAACCCACGTTAAGAATTATTAGTTTGACTTATATTATTCACATAGTCTATGATAAAATTAGCATCATATTTCGTAATTTAATTAGTGGTAATTTAACTAAGTATTTACGGAGAGAAAATTTCTTTTATAATAGTCTTATTTTACTTGAATTAGTAGTTCTATACTTAGAATTGTAACTTTTTATTATTTTATAAAAATTAATTAATTAATATTGAAACCGTGGATACAAGTACAAGTATGAGTATATGTCCATTATCCGGTAAGAATGAAGATGAGATAAAAGTTTGGTATCTGTTAAATTTGAATATGAGAATGAAAGATAATTTTTTTTTATAGAGATGGATATGAGATACTACCCGTCCCGTCTCGTTACCATTCCTAATCACAATGCATAAAAATTAAGATAAAGAGTAAATTATATTTCACGGTTAACTTATATCGTTATAATTTTATTTTGTGTTTTAAATCACGCATTCTCTTTGTTATATTTTAATATATAAATAATATTTTAGTATTTTTCGCTCATAGAGATTCTTTATATGGTTGATCATAAACGATTATCGTAACTCTACACTATGGAATGACAATCTTATATGAAAATCCAAAAATAAGGATAGAGGTGTTAAATATTTGTTACTACTTTCAATACTTTCATCACAATTTTATTTTTAAATTACATATTAATAAACTAAAAAAAATGTTTATAAATTATATTTTTTCCGAATTAAAGTGAGACTTGTAAAAACATGAAAATGATAATATAAAATGACAAGATTACATATTGTTGAGAAGTCTACAACATATCAATCTAAGTGACAAAAGCCTTTACATATATTGACAAAAATTTGCTTTATGCAAATTAATTTATTTTCAATGATCATTTCGTCACAAGCATTAATCACCAAAATAAGTGCATGATGACATATGAAGAGTAAGAAAATAGTTTATTCATTTGATATCAGAACTCAAGTTGCAAACAATTTCTCTTCTGCATTATTCTTTTCATATTCTGAATGCTACAATCATTGGCAGCATAATATGGAATATCCTTCACCTTGCTTAGCAATCAATGACGAATTAACAATTGTTTATGTTGGATTTCAAATTATTATTTACCAAAGTTTTATATTCAGGTTAGAAATTTTTGTCAAAAAAATATTCTTTGAGAAAATTTGCAACTTTTATCAGAAAAGTTATGTGAAAATAATCATACTTTTATTAAATATAAGTCTCAAACTATGTTAAATTTATATTATATTTTTATTTTTTATTTTTAGTTTCTTTTGTGTGATATTATTCAGTTTTGCAAGGACTTGAAGAAAAATGTGAGATATAATTATTATATTATGATTGTTTCCAGAGGATGTTCTTTGTGCTATGCTCATCTTCTGCCACATGGAAGCTACTTTGAACAAGAATTCACCGGAACAAAATATTGGATGTATTCACATAGTTACTAGTTGTAAATTTTTAAGTAATAGTTATGTATATATTTTTATGCCTCTATAAATAATGTTTGAAGTATATAAACTAAATAAAATCAATTAATTAATTTATATATACGACATTGAAAATAACTTGATCTTCATTATTTATGGATTGATGGCTAACATATCTTTGCAATATGATTATGTTCTTACCAAATTTTGTCCAAGAATCACTTTTTATATCTCTCTTAAATATCTTATTCAGGCATTAGAAGATTTAATGCCATATTGTATAATAATTCAAGCACTTTACAAACTTAGCTTTGTCAGATAACCTAAACTTCTTCAACACACAATAGATATACATATTTCTAAAAAATAGATGATACCAGGGAATGAAAATAAAAATCTCTAAGAACAAAAACCAAAGAATTTTGTTAAAAGAGACTAAAATCAAAACTCATAGTATTACAAAAACCAAACATATTCAAGTTTTCTTTCCTTATGAATGCTAGATCTCAGAAATGAGGCCTTGCAATTGCTTATACTGATATTACAAGTTTCTGCACTGTTGCAATCACACATTATGAACTCCAACAATTTACAAAGAACACTACAGACATTATCAGCTCCAATAATTTACAAAGCACACTACAGACATTATCAAATCCAACAATTTACAAAGAACACTACGGACATCCAAAGGACAATCAAATAAAGTTGTTAGGAATGTAGCTATGAACTATTCAGAAGTGGAGATCTGTGACTATCAGATCTCTCAGAATACTTCTTTGGCATCAGAGCTGGATCATTGTATGCATTGGCCAACTCATCATAAAATTCAGACATATTATGCTGGTTCTGGTCTGCTCTGTCCTTCTTAATCAAACACTGCATGTGGGAATATATCCATTCATAAGAACACAGAAGTGGAAATACAAGGCATAACTCACTAGAAAAACATGTCCTTTGAAGCAGAAAGAAATGCCAAAGATTTGTCAAGGTTAACATAGTTGAAATGAAACCAACCAAACAAGAACATGGAAAACCATCGGAAGTAACATGACTACTAATAGGTAGCTAACTAAGGTGGTGTAATGATAAAATCTTGAAGGGTCTTTTGAGTTTTCTTTGTAATATACACTTGTAATACAATTACCTTATACAAATTCAGTTAGAAAATTGAGTTTTCTCTTTTGACAGTTTTGTGGAGTTCTAAGTTACAAGAACCCTAACTTTGATCTTTTCAGGGTGACATGTTGAGATCAACTCCATGACTTATTACTCATCTTTTCTTCTTTATTGAGTGTGGCTTTAATATCCTTCTCCAAGTTAAATATCAAAGCGGTCTACCCTAGTTTCTCATCATGTAAATAACTACTAACGGGATGCACCTAACATAAACTTGAGTTCACAACTAAGTAGCAAAAAAAGATTTTTCCAAGAGAACTGCATTTCAACATGAGCCAGCAACATACCTCTGCAGGATAATCCTTGAATATAGGAAAAAACCGTTTCTGGCAATATTCATTGAACAGAAGTGTGAGAATTGGAAGAGGAATAGTCAATATGGATGCAAGGGGAAGTTTCTTCAAGCCAAAAATACCAATGCCTATTATATGCATCAGTACCAAAGAAAAAATTGTGGAGTTGTGCACTGTAGGCCAAAACTCTCCTCCAGTCTCAAACTTTGCCACATAAACTTTCAACAGCTGTCACCAAAAGATATTTAAGACATCACTATAGTTACATTACAGATAAAAAGCAATATATATACATTTATTCATCATGAATGAATATATTGTAACATCAATAAAGGAACAAAAATGCATGTAGTCTGAAGGGTAAAGAAGCAATTTGCAGACCTGGTTGCGGAAAATGATGTATCCCATACAAAAGTAGATCAAGAGAAATGGCAGTATCAAAGGAGCAAGGATGAAGTATGTTACACCAAGAAGACCAAAGAGACGAATCCTCGGAATTTCACTATGATAAGGTATTGAAGGGGGATCAAAACCATCATCACTATTTCTACAAAAAGTTTTGCTCACAAAATTGTAAAGAAGTGTAGTCAATTGAAATAGTTCTGATGCAATTGTGGTCCATCCAGAAGTTACAACATATGCTATGAAGAAGGATGCCTGCACCATATATATAGAATGTTAAAAAGGGAACTTGATGACCTCAAATTTGGGGAATAATATCTAATAAATATCATATAAAAACATAAAATTAAATAAAACTAAGAAACAAAACTGCTTATAACTCAATCTAAATTTGGATAACTTTTTGAAGTTCATGCAATTATTCTCACCTGGGATGGTACAGCTTCCGCTAGTATTCTGGGAATCTCTTTTGGCTCAAGAAAGACGTTCACTCGATAGAGAGCTGACCCTGATAGCACATTTGCAAAGAAAATGTTCCAGATAGTAAACCATAATACTTTAGTGCATGCACTCTTTTGTATTTGACTCCACGAAATGTATCCTTGCATGGATGAAAGCATGATCATAGTAGGTGGAACAAATGACAGAAACAGCTGAAGAATCAAACTGGGAAGGTATCCTGTTATAACTTGGCTCACAACTGACCTGAAAACAAATATTGGGAAACTTCAGATGAAAAACATTGAAATTGTCAATGCTAAAAGAAAACAATACTCGTTCACACAAATACAGAGTCAACTGTTCAAGAAAAGATAAATGAGCCAATTATGAAGGAAAGCATCTACGCAAGGTAGCACGAATAATTTGGTGAAGTTTAATTTACTTTATGAGAGAAGGAATAACAAGGTTTTAAGTCATCAACCAATGTCTTAAGGTGATAAAGGAAGTGAATGCAAGTGTACTATATTATATCATGACTCCAATGTATGTGCTAATAGAGAAAGATAAATTAAGGTAAAATTCTCCACTTACAGTCTTAGTATGCCTTTCAAGAAGGGGAACCACGTCTCCAATTGATCAAGATGGGTAAGACCTTGTACTATTGCAACTGGGATCAAAAAGAGAACTGTAATAGAAGTACATGCAACAAAAACTACCACCTTGCTGATCCATCTTTTGAGGAACGAAACGGTAAAGAAAGGCCAATAAACATCATGAGGCTCAGGAGCTTTCTCAGTAACCCATTCCGTGGGATTCACACTTTCTTGAATGCGCGAAGCTATGGCAGCACCAAACCGTGTCTTAAATGAGACAAAGGCAGCTTGAACTTCCTTTAAGTTGAAAGGGATTACAGAATAAGGAGGTTTATTAGACATCACCAAAAGAATCATAAAAACCTAGGTGTTAATGAATAATATATATTGCAGGAAAGAATATCCATTGCACAGCACAACCTTTCATGATCCAAATCCAGTAATCAACATATTGTTTACAGGAATTAGTGTTGTACTGCTGTTGTTAACATATTTGTTATTACATTAGTTAATCTGATAATATATTTGTTGTTTTTGTTTGGAGTTGAGTAATAAATGGGCATACTAGGTTCTTTTATCTAACAAAACAAAAATGTTTTCTAGTTCAGCACATAGTTAATGATTGACAATTCTGGAAACAATTTCATTTGAGTTTCTTTCCCTAGCATATTTTCTTTCTCTGGTCTCGTTTGGCTTCCTTCCACCTTGTATTTTCTTTCTTCCTTCCCTAGCATAGTTAATGTTTGTCATTATTGGCTACCATATTGCCAATAATGAACAAAAATAAAAGTCTTAATATCACAAATTAGGTTAAATATTCTGAGAGTCAATTTGGTTTATGCAAATGATAACTCAAGCATCTCGGTTTGTTATTAGACAGCTTAGAATTCAAACGAGACATTAAACAACTCTACACTTAAGAGGAAGAAACAAAATTATTTTCTCAGAATTCCAGTAATGTAGGTTATTAGTGTCTAAACAAGATAGTTTACCTTTGCTTCTAGAGAGGATTGTTCCAGTCTCACATTATCTTCTATATCACCCAATCTCCTTTCATAGTGATCTACAATATCGACTTTGCGGCCAAAAATTCCCAAACAGCCATCCCGTCGTTGCCTTTTAGGAGCATCATTCTTTTGTTTCAGATTGGTAAGCTTTTTGTACAGTTTATCTGCATCATTCTTCAAAGAACAAACTTTAATAGTCAAAAAAATGGAAGTACTATTTGAAGAAAAAACTGACTTTATTTACAAGGAAAAAAATTCCTGGAAGTTCAACTTCAACACTCCTGAAGAAACATAATGCCTAAGTCAAACAAAAAATGCACAATTCATCCCCTCTTTCATGAGAGAGGGGACGAATGGTGCTATTAATATGCAGTACTTGCTTTTAATCTAATATATCAATAATTTCTTTTAATCTGCAATACTTAATTTTCATTATTCAGTATGAAAACATTATATTGAAGGTAGTTATGCAATACAATAAGATATAGATTTTTTGCATATGCAATACAATACACAACAAGTAGGATTGTACCCAAAAAAATGTGAAGTTGAAAGTATAATAAATACATAGTCTGGGACCATGAATTCATGAAATGTTATTTATTCTAATATGGTAACAAGATACAATAATTTACGGAATATCGTGCTATTATTTACTCAAACATGATGCTTTGGAATTTGTTCTTCTTTCAGGTATGTTGGAGAAGAAGACCAATGTTTATAGGATAGGCTATTTTACTGGACTCTATGATTTAGCTCATGGATTCTCCTTCTCACGGAATTTCTTTTCCCAGGACTGGTTTGCTCTCACAAACAGCTGTTCTTTTTCACTGATCCTCCTCCATTGTAATTCTTCTCTCTTAATGAGTTCTTCTTTAACAGGGTAAAATATGAAGGTTTAGCACTAGACATGCAAGTACTTGGAAGATATACCCTTCCTTTTCAAAGTGAGGCATTACATGCCAATGATTTACGATGAAAACAACAATTGATAGAAAAATATTGAACCAGTTGGAGCTCTAGAAAAACACTTACAACAAGACTTTGAAGTTTGTTGTTTCGGCGGATCACCGAATGTGAGAGATATGTGGAAGGGTGATACTCCAGGAAAAAACGCTCAACAGTATCATGACATGTACTTCCAGGTGGAATAGGAATACCACGGACTAATAAGGTAAACTGCTGAGGCTGGGGCTTGGATGAATAGAAATAAGCAATTCTTTTGGATGAAATGTACAAATACTCCTGCATAAGGAATTAACATTAAACATGAAATTATATCCCTAACTTCATAAAAGAAGAGGAAAATTAAAAGCTTACTTGAACAATAAAACTTACACAATAAAGAAGATAGCAAACAATTCCAGTGAAAATATATGCAGCACAAAAGTGGACCCATAACCTGGAAAAAGGCCAAATGAACACGTAAGTTTTTTGCTTTGAGAATTTAAAATGAACATAGCAACCAAAAATTACGCATGACATAAATCCTAACAGTTTTGAAATGCCTGGTTAATATAGGAGCCTTGACAGGCTATTTTACTTTATGCATGAAATAACTAAATTTTCACTTTCAGTCCCTGCTACTTGCTTTAGAGGTGAAAAATAAGATTTCTGGCATAAATTTTGATTTTTACAAGCTTTAAAGATAGAGTTTTGCACAATGAACAATATCTTCCATCAAGTTTGTAGGTAATAATACATAATGACTGAGTTGAATCCATATAGTAGTTACAATGGTCATAATAGTTTTAGAGCAAAATTTTTCCAATACCAATTCCTCACTATTTTCTGTGAGCACATGAAATCCAGTTCCATGAGAGCAGAAGATACCTCTCAAATGAAACTGGGTCAACAATTGGAGAAAATGAAATGAAAGTAACTTAAGAATTGCAAATCAATATTTTATACATGTTCTGCATCATGAATAACTAATTCCCAACAGTTAAGACCATTTTGATCAATTACATTCACCTGTTTGAACCATTATTAACATTAGAAATACTGAACGAATCCAGAGACTTGTGTTGAAAATCTGAATCATCACTAAGTTGACTCCCCGCATAATTAATTGGAAGAAGAACAAACATGCCAATAATTCCACCAACAGCAAATACTTTCAAACTGTACAATACCACAAAAAGAGGGAAAAACATTAGTTGAAACAAATAAAAAGTTCTTCAAATAAACAGAACAACGTCATAGAAAATAGAAAGACTTGCACATATTTTACAGCAAAACAGATAGAAATTGTAAAGAACAAACGATTGGCTCCACAACAAGATAAAAATTAGATGTCACTTAAAGCAGTTGGTTGCATATGAATATGTGTATCATCATGAAAACATTACAATTTACATTTAGTTAGACATTGAACAATACAAGCAGTAAAACTTGGTGCCAATAAGGTGAAAAAAAAAATTAAGATAATTGAATTGAATATACAGCAGTGTAAACCAACAATAGTATAATGCAGAAAATCCTCTTCTGCTTAAAAATCATCTACGCTCATTTCCAAATAAGGTCATGTTAGGCATCACTATGAATTTAGACATTTTAGCTAAGCTGACATCCCAAAATCAATCATCTATACTCATTTACGTATACATAAAAATATATATAAACTTAAGCTTAAGATAGATCATTGACACATGTAATGCAGGAATTTCCATAAAAAACTATTAAAACCTCAAAAACCTAAGTTATCTAGCAGATTTCAGTTTGATAAGAAATGTCATGATACATCTTCAAACTTAGAAACAACCAAACATTTTGTCACCTAAAGATAAATATGCGCATGAAAACAAAAGCATCTAGGCCTGAAGATGATAAAAAATCGTCCTCGGAAGGCTGCCATGCCTGCTTCACCCAACCAGCAGTAGGTAACAATCTTTCCAAGTTAAAATGACCACCCTCTTTAACTTTTCCTTCAGCAACTAGGCGTGGTGCATAGACAGTGATATTACCGGGCTGCCTTCTCAATATGGAATATAGGGTGAAAAATAACAAACAGAGGCCAAGATTAATTCCCACAGAAGTTAAAAGGGCAGAAAGAATCATTGTGGAAACTTCGTTCGGAACCAGCAGATTGACTTTTGCACCCAGTAACACCACTGTACGCTAGAAGAAATCAAACAAATTGGAACTGTTCATGGTTGAACCTGCAAGAATAATATACCATTAATAGTTGGAACAGAATCAACATGAAGTTCTTCTGTCTGTATATGATGTGCAAAATGCAAACTATTGACAATTTGGAAATCCAACATAGCAACTAACCAACAAACATATAGAAAGGCCACTACTTCAGCACCAGCACGTGGCAAAAATGACAAGAATGGTATCTTACAAAATAGGAGAGTCTATAAGCATGAAATAACTGAAAATTCCTCAACCTTATAAAAATTCAACTCTCATGTACACTACTTTACTGGGTTGGATTAAAGCTAGGTTATGGATTCTTGCATAAAGTTTGTGAAGAACTGCAGGTTGATATATTTCTTCCTCAGGTTTCAGGTGTCTCTACATTGTATTTCCTCTAAATAGCAAACTTCAAAGGTATATTAATATTTTACACTTCCCGGGTTCTAGTGCTCCTCAGATCTTAATGATGGAGAAGTTTAAAACCAGATTCTTTTCTTGTTTCATTTATCTGATCAATTTCATTATCAACGGGTAGAAGGGTTTTGCCCTAGTGTTACTTTTGGTAATTGTAAATGTCTCCTTCTGCCATTAATCCTTGAAAGGAAAGGGTTTTGGGAAAAGCAACAGGACAGATAGATATCGCAGCAATGTGCTTGTTACCTGCTAATTGGTATATTTGGTTGGATTTATCATCGGAAGATTTTTGGGCTAATTTTGGATTCAAGGAAAGAGACAACATAGAATAACACTAGTTTCCATTCTTTGAGTCATTTATGATAGGATGAAGTGGAATAGAAGTTGAATAGAATTTGACCCATCAGAGTCAACATAGCAGTGAAGGGTTTGAGCAGTTTGCACCAGGTCCTAGGTTTAAAACCTTGTTGTCACCATTGTACACCTAGAAAATGGAATAGAGTCTAATTAAATGTACTCCACTTCATCCAACACCTCTGCTTTTCTTCCCAAGTAGTTCAGATTCCAGTGAATGCAGTTTCAGGATTCAAGAATTGCAGTAGTTTCAATTTCAAAAAGTAAAATATGCTTCATTTCTAGTTTAATATGCTTCAACAAACTTACAAAATATATCATCATTGGTAAAGAACAAACCAGAAACGCTATTGCTTTCAGAATTCAAAGTGCAGAATGAAAATTTGCTAATTCTATGTCTATTATCAAACAAATATAATATGCATTCACCCAAGTAAGAGAAAAAAAAAAAAATAGACTCAAATGAAAGAGAGAAAGAGAACCTGGAAATGAAGCAAAAGAGAGAAACGTGTGCAGTGAGGTGATGAAAAAAACAGAAGTAGGAAAGTAATAGGAAAACACTGAACTAAACAAAGTGTTTCGTGTCACTCTCGCATCGAAAGCCAACTTACACGTGCAGCTACCTCATTTCTTTCTTTATGGTTGGTTTTCTTTCTTTCTTTCTGTACTTTGTTTATTGCATTTTCCGTATGTTATGGCTTTCATATCAAGAAAGTAATTAATGCTTGCATGTGAAAAATTGTTTGTTTATTTTTTATGATTCTTGCTGTGATAGTGATTAATTAACTTATTTTTTTAATACCACAATAATTATGATCTAATATGATTAAATTTGGAGTTTCTTGAAGAATTTATATTTTATTACATATTCTCTAGATGCAAATATTATTGGAAATCACATTTTCAACACTCTACTTCGTTAGTTAAACGATGGAGATTAAAATAAAAAGAAGTTAAGTTTATAAAAGAAAAATAAAGATATAAAAGATGAGAATAACTTTAAGTAAACTTTCTTCTTATAAAATCCAAAGTTCTTCAAAATAGAAGGGATTTTAAAACTATAATAGTTGTTTACAGTAAAGTGTTAAATGCATACTCTTTTTTTAGGTGGCAAGTCAATCGAGGGACCCTTTTATTCTTTTATTTGGATAGATAAAGAAAAGAAAAACTACAAAAGAAATATTTAAATAATAATAAATTTTAATGGCAAAAAAATTAGATTTTATAATAATTAATTTAGATACCAATTTCTAAATTAAAATTATTAGTAACTAAAATAATTTTTAAATTAACTTTCTAAATTGATTAATATAGTAAATTAATTTATAATTGACTAGTAAAATTAATTATTTAGGTTTTTTTTATCAAAGTAATTAGTCTTTAATATTAACAAATTTAGAAATTAATTATTTTGGTAAATATTGTTGGTGACCAATTTAAAGATTAATTGATTAGAGAGACTAATTTAAAAATTATTTTAAAAATTATTTTAATTATTAAAAATTTTTAGTTTATAAATTGTATCTAAATGATCATTACAATATCCAATTATTTTTTATTACTAAAATTTGTCATAAGAATTTTCTTACGATAAAAGTACAAAAAGGAATAAAAATGGAACTGGGAGAAAATAAGCAAAAATTGAGTGAATTTCATTTAGCACACATGATTAATGTAAGAAAAAAATAATAATGATATGGTTTCTAAATTATCAATAAGCTATTAAGAGTATAAAAAATATTTTAATAATAAATAAATATGAATTAATTAATTTATGTAATGAAAAAAATATATTTAGAAAAAAATTAATTAATTTTTTTAGATTATATATATATATATATATATATATATATATGTATTGTAAAATGATTTTTTTTCATAGAATTATATGAAAAAAATACAAAAATGTAGTATTTTAAATTTTATTTAATAAAATTATTTTCGGTGTGTTTACAATTGTTAGTTAGCAATTGTGAATATTCATTGAATTTTAATTAAATGAATGGTTAATTAAAATTATTGGTTTCTAAGCATTAGGAGCATACTTTAACATTAATGCGGGATAAAAAGAAAATTGAAAAACTGATAATTATTTAATAAAGGGTTAATTATGTTTTTGGTCCCTAAATTATTAAGCGATTTTGGTTTTAGTCTTTCTCCTAAAATTTGCTCTAAATAATCCCTATCCTTTCAAAACTCATTGGATTAGTCTCCAATATCTAACGCTATTAATATCTAACGTGGCAAACGGTATTCTACCTCATCAATTCTTTTTAAACACGTGGCTTTTTCACCTCCCGTGAGACAGCTCTACCTAGATCTTCAATGTTGCTTCCCCTTCCTCCAAAACATCACCTCCATCTCATTCCACTTTCACCCTTCGTCTCCATCACCCAACACAACCACATATTCTTCCATTAATGCCAATAAACACACTACATTTTTTCATTTTCACAAAACCAACACATAGAATCTTCATCCTCAAATACGAACACTCATGAGTTACAACGCAAAGTGCACATTTTCATCATCAATAAAAATAACCCAAAATCAAGAAGAATAACTAATCGAAAAAAAACAAAAACAATTAAATGGGGAATTGGTGCCTCCGATTATGAACGTTGTTGTGCTAACAATAGTGGATCCTGTGTGGCCCGCAGAAGGAAGAAGCCATGGAAGCTTGAAGCAAAACACGTATGAGCGAATAGAAATAGAAGGGTTTCGCGCGATGGCTGACGTGGTTGACGCAGACAAGCACCTCGACCTCAAGCGGCAGCGACAGCTCTGAATGGACGAAACAATTGTAGTCGTGGAATGGTGGCTGGATTAGGATTCTCGCGCGCGGAAGAAAAACATAAATGCAAGGTGCGACTGCATCGTCAACGAGCTCTTCAACGGTGTCTGCATGCTCAAATGGGGAGACAAGGGGAAGCTACATCCCACGCAAGAGAGAAGAAAAAGATGAAGATCTTTTGTGTCGTTGGATTTTGCATAATGGAAGGAGCGAGAGAAGCTCTAATGGAGATTTGGGAGAGAAACCTAGCCTAACAAAGAAGAAGAAGATTAGTTGGAAAATCAATTTTATTTTTTAATTAAATAATTTGCCACATGTTTAAATAGATTTGTTGACATAGAATACCGTTTGCCATGTTAAAAAGAATATTAACAGCGTTAGATATCGAGGACTAATCTCATGAGTTTTGAAAGGATAGAGATTATTTAGAGCAAATTTTAGAAGAGGGACTAAAACCAAAATCGCTTAGTAATTTAGTCCTTTAATAAATTATTTGATGATTTAAATTTAATTATTGAGAGTTGCATAATTGATTATACTAACATAAATCATTGATTACTTTTAATAACAATCTACTATGGATATTAGCATATTTGATTATGCAAGTTACCATAATTGATTATGATCTTAGCACAAAATTCCTAACAATTTATATATCTTTTTTTTCATGGACAAAATGTAATTTATTTTCTCATCTTAAAATGCTCCATCATTATAAATATTATTTTATTAAAATATATATTTTAAAAATCACATCTAATTATGTAATTTTTTACCTCTTTAATTATTTAATTAATATATCCAATTAACTTTAAGTTATATTTATTTAAATTATTTATTCGAATTTCAAGTTTACACGCTCGTGTACATACTCATTTCTAAAATATTCATATTAAGACTATAGTTTAATTATTACTTAGTACTCAATAATTTCATTGGTTGAATGCTAGATTTGTAGACTTGTAAAATCAATGATGCAAAAGGTACAATGGTTCTTTAGCTTTACTAGTGAAGGTCCACACAACACGATTAAGAAAAATACATATTCAATTAACTTTTATTCATATTATTACTTTAAAAAAGATACATTAATTTAAGTGTATTAGAGTATTGTGTAAATAAACTTTTATTTGGTATTCAACTTTAAACAAAACTTAACCTCATTACTTCCCAAGCTTAAAACATCCCAACTCACAATAATTTTCAATAGTTCACAATATAAAATTTTGCATTTATAAATACATAACCATTAAACCAATATACAAATATAATAAAAATTGATGAAGACAGGGAAAAACCAACAGTATTGAGTGTTCAAAATTACAATAATTTGATTTCTATCTTTCTCATGCATAAATAAATAGTGAATTTTTTTTCAAGAATCTCAAATTTCAAAAGTAATATAATAACCAAGAATTGTTTTTTTAAGTAGGATGGATATAAAACCATATTTTTTTTATTAATTTAGCAAAACTATAATATTTATAACTTTGTTGGAATTTTTAAGAATGAAAATGTAAACATTTTACACACTATTTACTGAATAAATAATAAATAAATTAATAAAATAATAAGAAAAAGTCAAGAATTTCTCCTAATGATCCTCCTTAAATCAATTTCTCTCACTAAACTCAAAAATTAGTTTAACAAACCCTCTGACTCTGACAGACAAACTCTCATCATTCTCTTCCACTACTTTCCGCTACCTTGTCGTTTTGATCAATCCCTCAATCAAAACGCACATTCTCCCCCTTTCTCCCAAACTTCGCCACCCTTTCTCCGCCCAATTTCCCGCGGCTTCAACCTCCGACGCTATCTCTGGCCACGCAGGTATCCTCCTCGCTTCCGATCTAACGCTCTCACACACGTTTTTCTCTTCTCGCTTCGTCGATCATCGTCGACTTACGTTTATGCGTTCGAATAGGGTTTCGGTGCCGGATTCTTCATCCCTGGGTTCCAATTTCGTTTCTCTAATTTCGTTTCCACGTTCTCTTAGTTTCATAACTTTTCGTTTTCTTGATCATGAATTGAAGCAGCGAGTGAAGAAGGTCGTGGACGATGAGCAACGTGTTCGAGGGATACGAACGCCAATACTGCGAGCTCTCGGCGAATCTAACGAAAAAGTGCACTGCTGCTGGTGCTCTTAATGGAGGTACTGGAAAATTCTAACTTGATTCTTCTTTTTTTTTTAAAATTTCCGGCTGTTGTGTTGTGTTGTTGATTTATTTTGTACTTGATTTTATAAGGTATAAATTTAGGTATTTTTGTGTACTTGTATGTCTTTCTTTTGTAGGATATAGTCCAAAAGTTTGTGTTCTCATTCTTGCATATTGTTAAGATATGATTCAAACTCCTTTATTTCTTTAGTGTAGAATTCAGTTATATTGCTTTGCTTGAATTTAGATATTGAATTTATATAATGACGTTTAGGATGAATTAGGATCATTTAAGTTATTGTTGTGTGTACAGTTAATTAGTCAAGTTCATTTGCTTATTTTGTTTATAGGTACTTCTTTCTATTTTAGAATATGATCTAAAAGTATTCTACGATGTGATCTAAAAGTTTACAAGATCTTAGTTTTTCTAAAAATATATGATTGAAACTCTTTCATTACTGAATTCAGTTACATTGCTTGAATTTGGACAATGACACATATCGTGAATTAGGATCCTTTCACTTATTGATGTGTATAGCTCCTTTGGACCCGTTGTGTAGCTCTCCCTGGTGGTTGAAATTCTCTCCAGAAAATTTCTCCTCTCAACAGTTTCCAAGATGTCACAGCCAGCTAGTATTGTTTTTCTTTGGTCATGACTAGACTAGGGGCACTCTTTTATTTGTGTCTTCTATTCTATATTCTATATGTCATTTTAGAAATGTCTCATATACAAAATGTGTAAATTTTGGAGAGACAAGGTTGAAGATCTTGCTAGCGTTTCATAATTGCAATCTGTAATTTCTGCATTTCTTGATGTTGTAAGCTGTGTTTTGGAGCAGATACTGCATTCTGTTGATTTTGGACATTTGGTTATAAAGGTTAACAATGACTATGTAAAGTGACCTATCATCTCTGTTTCGTTGTACTGTACTCTTTCAGAACTTGTTTTCCACCCTCCTGTGTTTGTTGCTGCATCTTTTTTTTGCACTTTTTGTCAGTTGAATGGGTGCGGGGAGGCATTCTAAAGTATGCATCATAGGATAAAGTGAATTCTTGTACACATTTGGTATGCCATCAGATTTTTACTCTATAAATATAAATTCTTATGGATCTTAACGTATTTATAGAAGATTATCTTAATTCTTGAGTAATGAATGAACTATAGGAATGTCAAACTATTGAAAGTTTTTATGTGGATGGAGGAAGTGTTGAATCTTATGATTATTTTGGAGCAATGCACATTTCACTATAATTTTTACGATTTTCTGTTTATTTTCAGAGCAAAAGAAACAAAAAGTTTCTGAAATAAAGACTGGGATTGATGAAGCTGAAGCTTTGGTACTTCTTTTTCTTCTGCATTAGAAAGTTGTCTTTATTTTCCCTATACTCTAATTCTGATATGGTTTATGTAATGAATATGTAGATTCGAAAAATGGACCTCGAGGCAAGAAGTTTGCAGCCAAACGTCAAGGGTGTGCTTCTTGCTAAGTTGCGGGAGTATAAATCGGATCTAAACAATCTTAAAACTGAAGTGAAGAAAATTCTATCTGGTAACTTAAACCCTTCAGCTCGGGATGAATTGTTGGAATCAGGCATGGCAGATGCTATGACGGTATGATTAATTTATTTTAGCATCCTCTTTTGATACTTGAAGATGATTAATTTTGTTATGAAGCTATAACAAGGATGCAATTTCATTATCTTTTCCCTCTGTTTATATATACTTCTCTAGTCAAATCAATGGGTTAAGCAACGCCTTATTGTTGTTGATATTTCTTTTCCCTTTCAAGCAAGCCATGTACATCCCTCACTAGTCATTTTTTTTTCTAGGCAATTCAAATAAAAGTTGAGTTTAGATTACATTGGATCTGTTACACCAATTATCAATTAACGGACATCTTTGAAGCTATTTGAATACTAGAGATAGCGATGCAATTAAGACCAAATTATGTGGACCAAAGTAGTATTTGACCCTTATTTATTATTCTTCAACACATTGTTTATATTATTATTCCATACATGACTAGGTTGATTTCTATGTATGTACTTGATAATAACACATCATTTATGAAATACATCCCTCTTATTAATGGTCAAACAAAGCGAATGAAGTTTAAGCAGTATCTTTTCACACTGCATGAAGGATACTATACCTTTAATGGTAGATAAATTGTAAAGATTAGGTTATAATTTTGCTGGCAGATAGTTATTGTATATCAAATACAACCTTAATATTAGATCTTTTAGAAATTATATTTAACTAATTTAAACCAATTAAAATTATTGATAACATTCATATTTATCTAATTTAGTACTAGATTAGGTTACGCATTAGAGGTTTAATATGATCTGAATGGATAAATAGATTTATAATTTAATTAACTTTTATTCTATTAGATGCTTTGATATTAATAAATTTGTGGTCAACTGGTTTGTGGGACCTCCAAGATTAATATATGTTAGATTATAAATTTGCTGGGCTACATCCAGGGCCAAATCGCAGTTCTATTTTCTGATTTCCAGATTTGAATTCCGTCTTCATTTCTGAACCAACCCTAAACTGACATAATGCAAATACATTAGGCATCTGCTGACCAGAGAACAAGATTAATGGTGTCAACTGAGAGGTTGAATAAGACCAGTGATAGAGTTAAGGATAGTAGGAGAACAATGTTGGAAACAGAAGAGCTTGGTGTCTCGATTCTTCAAGATTTGCATTCACAGCGCCAATCTCTATTGCATGCGCATAACACGGTAATCTCCTTTCATTCTTGTTCAATGGATGATATGTTTTACTATTAGTGACATGAAATTTTACTTTTCAATTAAAAGTAATTTCAAGTCTAATATGAAATGTTCTTTTCCTTGAGTCAAATGCGTAGTAACAGTAGTGTTAACACCATAAAAAGTACATATCTTTTGATCTACTGATGGTTGTATTCCCTCATGCAGCTCCATGGAGTGGATGATAACATAGGCAAGAGCAAGAAAATTTTGACCAACATGTCAAGAAGGATGAACAAGAACAAATGGATTATTGGTGGCATTGTTTTGGTTCTGGTTATTGCGATCATCGTGATCCTGTACTTCAAACTTTCTAAATAGCCAATCAATTACCTTTCCTTGTAATGGTCATAAAGGTCGCCAAAATACAATGATTACTATTATTTCCCATTGTGCCCCCTCCTCGTTTGTGATTTGTGAGTGTTTTTTGGTCAAAGATGATGCATTGTGCAGTGTTGCCATTCAGCTTCATACTGTTAGCTTCTTTCAATGTATGTATCTAATGATGGGTTTGGCATGTATGGAGTATTGATTTTTACTTTTTTTTGTGTTCAGTTGTTACATGATTTTAATCATGAAACCAAATTTTGTGTGGTTATGGTCTTCAAATATAGACTAATATTGGTTCTAATCCGTTGGAGTAAAGTATGCAGCTACAATTTTGCATGTAAATCACCTGCTTGCCATCCTGTATAATAAAATCTTCAGAACTATTACAGAAGTTTAATGAGAAGGATGATGTGAAATGTGAACGGAAACCATGTTAAATAATCATCATGCGTATTAATTCCGTAAAGCATATATTCTCCCTTAATTTGATTAATCAAAATGAATTTCTTACTTTCTTTTCTAATCAGATTTTCTTTTTAATTTAAGATATAATTAAACGTCTTCCCATCTATTATCTTAAAAAACTAAACATTATGGTAAAGGGAAAAAGAAATATTCTGTAAACTATAAAACAATGTTTACCTTTTACAATTCATTAACTTAATCAATATATTAGATTAAAATTTAGTTAAAAGGTAATATACACACACACACACACACATATATATATATATATATATATATATATATATATATATATATATATATATATATATATATACACACACATTTCACCTAATCCAAACTATTGTAATGGAATTGAATGCAATTAAACTCTTTTTACCATACATTATTATTGCACCAAATTTTGTTGGCTGAAATTCCTTAAATTTGTTGTAAAATGTAAATATTTTGAAAGAAATTGACGAGAGAGTGAGCATGCATGCATATAATTTCCTTTGCCTTAACTCCAGTCATCGCCATATGGTATGAGATGGTCACATTCACACATCAGACAACATCACTGTCCTCTCTTCTTCCGTTCTCTTCTCCGGAGATGCGCCCGCGCCTCTGCCCTCCGTCCCGGCGAGCAGCTCCACGCCGCCGCCACCGTTTCCGGCCTCCTCTCCTCTCCCTCCAACTTCCTCCTTAACGCCCTCCTCCACCTCTACGCTGCTTGCTCTCTCCCCCTACACGCGCAGAAACTGTTCGATCAAATTCCCCACAGTCACAAGGACTCTGTGGACTACACCGTCCTCATCCGCTGCTCCCACCCCCTCGATTCCCTCCGTTTCTTCCTCAAAATGCGCCAACGCTCCCTCCCCGTCGATGGGGTCACGCTAATCTGTGCTCTTGGCGCGTGTGCCAGGCTCGAGGAGGACAACCTCGTGGCTCAAATGCACGTGGGTGTGGTGAAGTTCGGGCTTTTGAGGCACATCAAAGTGTGCAATGCTGTGATGGATGGTTATGTTAAGTGTGGGCTTTTGGGTGAGGCTAGAAGGGTGTTTAGGGAGATTGAGGAACCCAGTGTTGTTTCTTGGACTGTGGTGTTGGAAGGTACAGTGAAATGGGAGGGCGTGGAGAGTGGGAGAGTGGTGTTTGATGAAATGCCGGAGAGAAATGAGGTTGCTTGGACTGTTATGATAAAGGGGTATGTTGGAAATGGGTTTACAAAGGAGGCTTTTATGCTTCTCGGAGAAATGGTTTTTGGTAATCAACATAGGTTGGGTCTTGCAGAAGGAGCTAGTCTGTCACAACGTGGTGAACCGAGGTTTAAATCTCCTTTGAGAGTGGTAACCACATCAAGTGCCAGGCAATGGCTTCAAGAAGAGAAAGACCGGGGTTTTGATAACCAAGAGGCATTCTGTGATGTGGAAAGAGCTAGCCTCCTACAATGTAGCGAATCAAAAATTGAATTCCTGCGGGAAAAGATGTCTACTTTTAGTATTCCACAATATGTTGGACATGATTGGTTTCGAAGAAAGACACTTGTAGAAAACCAAAACGAAAAGGAGATGGTTTATTGTTGTGGATTTGGGTTGAATTGGGTTACTTTGTGTTCTGTTTTATCTGCTTGTTCTCAGTCTGGTGATGTGAGTGTGGGAAGGTGGGTTCATTGTTATGCTGTTAAGGCTATGGGGTGGGATTTGGGTGTTATGGTGGGGACAAGTTTGGTTGACATGTATGCCAAATGTGGGAGGGTAAGAGCTGCGTTGATGGTGTTTAGGCACATGCCACGGAGGAATGTGGTGGCATGGAATGCCATACTTGGTGGGTTGGCCATGCATGGGATGGGGAAAGTTGTAGTGGAGATGTTCGAGTCCATGGTGGAAGAGGTGAAGCCTGATGCTGTTACTTTCATGGCCTTGTTAAGTGCTTGCAGCCATTCGGGTCTTGTTCAACAGGGTAGGCAGTGTTTTCATGATATGGAGTCTGTTTATCGGGTACGACGGGAAGTAGAGCATTATGCTTGCATGGTGGATCTTCTTGGTCGAGCTGGACGATTGGAAGAAGCTGATGTTTTGGTGAGGAAGATGCCAATTCCTCCAAATGAAGTTGTTTTGGGGTCCCTTTTGGGTGCTTGTTATGCACATGGTAAGTTGAACCTGGGGGAGAAGATTATGAGGGATTTGGTTGAGATGGATCCCCTCAACACAGAATATCATATCCTGCTTTCAAACATGTTTGCATTGAGTGGGAAAGTAGACAAGGCAAATTCCCTCAGAAAGGTTCTTAAGAATAGGGGTATCAAAAAGGTGCCAGGAATGAGTTCGATATATGTTGATGGCCAACTTCATCGGTTCATTGCTGGGGATAAATCTCACCCAAGAACTGCAGATATATACATGAAGCTTGATGACATGATTTGCAAACTGAGGTTGGCTGGCTATGTTCCCAACACAAATTGTCAAGTGCTGTTTGGTTGTTCCAATGGGGATGATTGTATGGAAGCATTGGAGGAGGTAGAACAAGTGTTGTTCACTCACAGTGAGAAACTTGCACTTTGTTTTGGCCTAATGACCACACCACTCGGTTCTCCCCTCTGTATTTTCAAGAACCTTAGGATATGCCAGGATTGTCATTCTGCTATTAAGATTTCTTCTGATGTCTATAAACGTGAAATTGTTGTTCGAGATCGTTATCGTTTTCATAGTTTCAAGCAAGGCTCTTGTTCTTGCTCTGATTATTGGTGAATTACACTTATAACTTGAAGCCACCATTTGGACCAGGAAATTGAAGTCTTTCGATGAGGACAAAGAATAACAGTTTTACAGTATATAGATATATCGTACAATGCTTTCTGCAATAATATTCTGTTTTTCTCAATCATATGTTGCTCACATTTTTATAATTTTCTGTCTCTTTCGTTGTTAATATTAAAGATTTGTATCAATAATATATATGATTATAAGAAGATTTCGTGTAAATTTGGGAAACAGAATCTCTGTTTTCATTTTACTATTTTTGATATTGCGCCTAATTCTTCTGCAAGTTTTATCAATATAACATATTCTGTGTCAAATTTTGGGTTTGAAACAATAAATGGTAAGAATTGTTTTTCCTCCATAGATGTTCCACTAACAAAAATTGATTGTATGAATATAAGTTTTCTTGTCTGTATGAAAATGTGCTTTTACTTTCAAGACTTGTTGTGCATTCACTTTTCTCACATTTGGATACTTTTCCTCAAATTGGAACAATGTTGATATTGAGCAAGGGATTCCAACAATTTTAAGAAATTGAAATATTTAATAATTGAATTATTTGTAATTAAATTTTCTTCATTTTATATGTAATTAGTTTGGATGAAGTAATTGAAATATCTTAAATTTTAATTTTCTTGTTTGGATAAAACAATTTAATTTTTATTTACAGCAAACTTAACTTTACTTTTGAATCTAACTTAACTTAGTTCGACCTTCAATTTAGTACGACTCGTCTTGACTTTTGGTTCAAGTCGACTTGAGCCGATTTGACCTCCAATGTTCGACTTAGGCTGATTCAAATAGATTCGATCTCGACACAATTGAATCAATTCAACCTTAGCCAATTCGGTCCGAGTTGAATCGACTCAACCTTCAACTAGGGTAGATTAGTTTAAACCTTATGTTGACGCCAACTCGACTCAACCTTGGACTCATATTGACATGGCTTGACCTCCAGCTAGGGCCGGCTCAGCTTAAAGCAGTCTTGTTTGGACCTTCTGGCTGAGCCAACTCGGTTTGAACTTCGGTCCAGGCTGAATCCACTTGATGAAGGTGAATGACAAAGACAAGTAACAAAGACAAACAATAGAGACAAAAATACTAGGGTTGATATGAAGAAGAAGACACACCAACATGAGAGTTTTTATGTTTGTTTATCTAATGTTAGGATTGAGATGCAACATAAGTGAACAATGGAGGCAAATGAAAAAAATGAAACAAAGAAAGATGCACTACAGGAGTTTTAAGTTTGGTTCAACCTTCAACCAGGGCCGATTTGGTTCCAAGTCATAGTCTCGACCTTCGGCCAGGCCATCTTGTTCTCGACTTTCCCAGATTAACAAGGTTGTCCTTAGATCTAAGATGACTCATTCCAACCTTCACCTGGGACCGACTCGGCTTGACCCGAGGTCTAACATGACTCAACTCAACTTGGGGCTCAGGCATACTCAACTCGACCTTACGTTTAGGTTGAATCAACTTGACCTTTGGCTCAAATCGACTAGGCTCGACCTTCAGCCAAGGCCAACTAGTCTCGACCTTTGACCTAACTGACTTGACTTGACCTTCTATCTGGCCGACTAGGCTCAAACTGTGCCCCGGGCTAACTCAAATTGACTTGTTGTTTGGCTGACTAAGCTCGACCTTCGACCAAAATGACCCAACTTAACCGATCGACTCGACTTAGAGAAATCTCGTCTCGACCTTCAGCTTAGAGTAAGCTCGTCTTGACCTTCAGCTAGGATCAACTTGACTCAACTTGGGGACTGGGCCAACTTGACTCGACCTTTGGTCTGGGATGAATCATCTTAACCTTCGGTTCAGGCCGACTCATCTTGACCTTCTTCTCGGGTTGGCTCGACTTGATCTTTGTCCTAGGCCAACCAAACTCAACCTTGGTCTGGGCTATTCTGACTCAAAATTCTGCTTGGGCCGGCCCCACTTGACATTCGACCCGAGTCGGTCAAACTTGACCTTTGACTCGGGTTAGCCCAACTTGACTTAGGGCTTGGGCTTACTCGGCTTGACATTCGGCTTGGGTCGACTCGGTTTGACCTTCGTCCCGGGACAACTCGACTCGACCTTCAACCCGACCTGACTTGGCTCGACCTTTAGCCCGGGCCAACCCGGCTCAGCCTTTGGCCCAACTTGAACCAACTTTATCTTTGACCCGGCTCGACCTTTGGTCCAAACTGGCTCACCCGACCTTTAACCTAGGCGGGCTTGGCTTGGCTCAACTTGAGGCTTATGCTAACTCGGCTCAACCATTGGTCAAGGCCAAATCGACTCGACCTTCGACTAAGCTTGACCTTTGACCGAGCTTGACCTTCGACCCAGCTTGACCTTCAAATCGGGCCAATCAGGCTTGACCTCTGGTCCAGGCTAGTTCGGCATAGGCCCGCCTGACTCAACCTTTAGCCCTGACTCGCCCAACTCGACCTTTGACCTAATCTGACTCGACTCAACCTTATACCCAACCCGACTCGACTTTTTGGACATGTGGACATCTTTTGTCCTAACGAATGAACAATTTCACAACTTTGAGAAATTTCAATTTTCTTTTTTTTTGGAGTAAATTTCAAATTCTACTATTTTATTTATTTGAAATACATTCTTAAAATTCTTCAATTTCAATTCCTTCCAATTTCATCATTCAAACATATAATTTTTCTTGAAAAAAATTTCAAATTATGCAAATAAATGAATTACTCTCTTAAATTATCTCATCCGATTACAAGAATAAATAAGGATTGCAATTGTTATTATTTTCAGCACATCCAAAATTTGATTAGATAATTTAATTTATGATTTGATTAATATCTAAAATAATTGGAATGAAACCAAATTAACTAAACCGTAATGTAATATATTAATTTTACTACTATATGTAATTAAGCCTTCACAAAAAAAAAGTTTAATCATGCCTTTGGTTCCTATTTTCGTAGCAAAATCTTAATTTGGTTCCTCTATTTTTTTTTATCTCAATTTGGTCCATTCCGTTAGTGGTACAGTAACACCTTAAAGAGGGTGTGTCACGTGTTCCTGGATTTTTTGACTTTTTTATTTTTATTTTTTGATTTTTTTTATTTTTGATTATATTTTTTTGAATTTAAAAAAAAAATTGTCACGTGTCAAGTTGTCATTGTACCATATGGATGTGACAGAGTGATGTGGTAATGACAATGACACGTGTCACTTATATGTCAGGTGTCATTTCTACTTTCTCAATTTTGTCCCTTTATTTTAATTTTTATCTCAATTTAGTCCCTATTTTTGTAAAAAATGAGCAACTTTGTCCCTCTCCAATTTGAAATCAAAGTTGTTTTTTATATAAATGTACACAAATATTTCTATCAAAATTGATATTTCAAGTGAATATTTTTAACAAAATTAAGTTTATTTAATATTGTTTTAAAGTTGTTAATAGAAAAAAAATTGATAAATTATATTGATATTTTATTACATCGTACTTTACTATTGTTTTTTTATTTGAATTTATATTTTAAATAATTGTATATTTTTAAAATATGTAAAGTTTAATGATTTGTACACAAAGGTTTGAATTGGTGTAAAAATAACAATTATAAAAATTTTAAAAATAATTTTAACTAGTTCATGTAATAATCAAAAACATATAAATTTAAAATTTGAAAACAATTTTAAGCAAAGCTGGATGTGAAACACAAATTTAAATAAATTTAGTTATGTTAAAAATATATAATAAAAATATCAATTTGAATAAAAATATCAAATTTAATAAAAATATTTGTATAACATTTATATAAAAATTAATTTTTTTTTTAATTTGGAGAGGGACGAAATTACACTATTTTTACAAAAATAGGAACTAAATTGAGACAAAAATTAGAATATAGGGACCAGATTGAGAATGAGAAAATGATACCTGGTATAATACTGACACGTGACATTATCACTATCACATCATTTTGTCACTACCACGTGGTCCGACTACAGCTTGATACGTGACAATTTTTTTATTTTTTTTTTAAATTCAAAAAAATAAAATAAAAATAAATTCAAAAAATCCAGAAACTGACACGTGATACCCCATCTAACGCTGTTATTGTACCACTAACGGAAAGGACTAAATTGAGATCAAATCTCCCAAAACAGGGACCAAATTGAGATAAAAAAATAAAGGAACCAAATCGAGATTTTGTTATGAAAATGAGGACCAAAGACATAATTAAAAAAAAATCATAAAACTTAAATCAAGTTATATTTTACAAAAAAAAACTTTAAATTAACAAATCCAATTTAAATAAAATACAAGTTGTACAAAATATTTGTATTAAATAATTTTTCAATACAAAATAGCTCAACAAACGTATAACTTTTAGAAAATATTAAAACAAAACAGGTTGGATGGTAAGAAAAAGGATCCGAAATCATCTAAACAAATACATCAAATCTATTCTCAAATTGTAATATCTCAAAATTAACTTTAAACGATAGGTACGGTTCGATCTCTTGCATCTTGGCAAAATGTGAATGTGAAAAGCGCGTAGATATTTATTAGATATTTTGGTTGATTTTGACTCCAAACGATACAGCATAAGTTTACGTTGTTGTAGTTTGTACTTTTAGTGTTTATATTATTATAAGCAACTATCGTGTAATGAAATAAAAGTGTGGAAAATTTTACAAATATATAATATATTTTTGTACATTATTTTTCTATTCATATTATTTATTTTAAATCTTCAATTTCGCTTAAACATGCAGCTTTCAGTAGTTGGTATATAATATATATATATATATATATATATATATATATATATTTAAACACTTCTGGGATTAACAATTACAAAACATTTTTTCAAAATATGTATATAGTAAATTGTTTTAAGATTTTAATGTAAAAATAGTATCAAATGTGTTAATATATTTGTAATACAAATGTTTTATATGAAAAATCACAATCTCCTTCTTAATATGTTAACTTCACTACCTACATATAATTAAGTTTTAGAAAAAGAAAAACTAAAACTTAAATAAAGTTATATTTTACAAAAAATATATTTTGAAATGAACAAATGCATTTAAATAGAATCCATGTTGTATAAAATATTTTTATTAGATAATTTTTTATCAATACAAAAATAGTTCAAAAAACTTATAATTTTTAGAGAATATTAAAACAAAACAGATTGGATGGTAAGAAACAGGATCCGAAGTCATCTAAACAAATATATCAAATCCATTGTCAAATTGTAATCTCTCAAAATTAACTTTAAACCAACCCTCAAGCAAGCTTAGGGGAAATCAATGTAGTTTTAATACAATTTATTTACAATCTAAAATTAATTTATATAAGTTAAAATTTAGATTTCCGAAAAAATATTAAGAAAATAATTTCTACGCCATTAAAAGATCTTTCACATTAAAATATTCAGTATTAATTTTTCTTCTCTAGTTATTATGTTTAATTTATTATTCTTATTAAATTTATAATTAATTTTTTCTTGATTGAAGGTCTATGTTATTTTTTTTTTCATTATTAAGAGTTTATTTAATTATGCAAAAGATCAAATTGGTGTTCTTTAAATGTTTGCATGACTCTCTCTTGCAAAAAGTCTTTTATATATATATATATATATATATATATATATATATATATATATATATATATATATATAAAAGTCAAAACTTATTTGAGAAGACAAATATAATGACTTTGTCAAGAAGTCATTGTGTTTCTCACACTCCCATTGATCGGTAGTTTAATTCAATTTAATATTTAATTCCTTGATTAATATTAATTTTACTTGTTTTAACTACTATATTTGAGATTTTTTTCAACTACGAAAATTGTGAAAATTAGACTCTAAAACAAGATGGAAGATGAATTTTTTGTTGATTGTTTGATTACATACAATATTGAGAGAATGATTCTTGATAAGTTTGATATATATATTATATCATTGATAAATTCTATGACATGAAAAAATGACGTGCACAACTTAAATAAGAGGTATCATGTATTTCTTTATTGTGATTTAATTTTTATTAATTTTTTTTCTTTTGAACCCTTTCTTGAATTTCTGGATCCATCTTCTATTATGATGGTTGTGTTTGAACATTATTTTATCACTTGACCCATTTTGATGTATACTAAATGAGTTAAATATGTTTCTAGTCTCTAACCTTGTACATGAAATTTGAATTTGTCCCTATTCCAAACTTGCATACATTTTGGTATCCAAACTTTAAAATTATGGATATATTATTCACAACCCAACGACATTTTTGGTTGTTTACCAAAATAAGTGGCTTGTCAACAAGAAGGTGACGACACAACGGTGGTTGTAAACGAAAACTAGAACAGAGATTGGAGGCAGAAGACGAATAATAGTAGTGTGCCTCTACAAAATACGAATTTGAACCCTAAATAAAGCTTATGGCCTTAATTTAATTTTTAACCGAAGCCATAAACATGAATTTGACTTGGTTCTCCTCTTCAGCAAGGCCAACCACCATGCTAATGGCAATTTTGAAATATCAAGCAAGTTTTCTGTATCGATTAAAAAGCGCAAAGCATATAGGGATTATGTCCTCGGTATATATTGATTGAGGCAATATCTCACATAAAATAATAATAAAAAAAATGTTAATTTTGAAATTTGAACAAACTTATTTCGAAGCATAAAAAGTTATAGGTCCTGATTCTTGGGAAATTGAAGTGAAAAATCATGTTCTACTTCAATTATATAGTAAATCAAGACAAAAAAGTTGACAAAATAGTCAAAATATCATCGCATCCTTATTATATGTTTCGTTTCCATAAAATCAAAACATAATCGCGATTTCAAATCCCAAAATTGGACTAATGCAGGAACTAATAACTAATGATGTATTAGCAAAGGATTAAACAAATCTAGAAAATGAAAGGTGTAAGTAAAATTTTATACGGAATTAGATTACGTGTTCACAAGAACAAAAATATTAAAGCCAAAATTAAAATTAATACCAAATAGAAAATGAAAACAAAAACATATCCAAGGAAGAAAACATTACAAAAACAAAAACGTATTGTGATTGTGATCTGTTAAAACCACACGCAATATCTATGTATCTGCTGACACGTCTTGTTTAGAACATTTCGTTATATATCGTTGTTCTTGTTTATCATCAAACGATTATATCACAATATTTAGACAAAATCAACTAATCAAATTTGTTGCTTGCCAAACTGTATTAAGTAAGAAAAAACAGAGTTTAATCATTATATATACTCATTTAATTAACAATAATTATTGAATTTAATTTTGAAAATAATTATGATAAAAGTTAATACATAATAATTTATGATTAAATGGTAATACAAAATTATTTTATATTTTTAGTATATGACTATTTTTTTTTCTTTTAAAAGCTACCTACCAAAATATGTTGCTTGTATGCTTGAAGTTGAGGGAAACAAAAACTTAAGGACTATCACTTAATAAGTATTTCAGTTCATTTGAATTCTTAAATTGTTATAACAAAAAAGTCGTATTCTTATTTGTTAAAATAAGAGATGAGAACAGAAATTCAATTCAATAAAGTAATTTGAGTTTTTTTTTTTTTTTTATTAGGTTCTTAAATTGTAATCTGATTGAATACCTGATCTTTCTGGAATTTTGTAACAGGATTTTTAAAATAATCCAAACTTTCATAAATTGTAATCTTTTTGGGTTTCAAACTATTACAAACTAATTTTAGGGGTCTAATTAAGAAAATTGAAGAAGATTAAGGGTCTAATAGACATATTGGTGAATTATACCAAAATAGCATTAACACTAAACAAATCATATCTTATAATTGTTCAATCATAAATTGATATGATCAATTTATTTTACAATTATTACTGAAAGGGCATAGTTACCATATTTACTTATTCCATAGAAGAAAAAAAAAACAGAATTTGAAAGTCATTTGAAAAAAATAATCCATCCATGTACAAAGTGCAGACTGAGAAGTCTGAATCACTCTTTTGTCTTTACAGAGAGATTCATGACAGTTAATCAGAATTAGAAAGTTAGAACACTAAGTCTGAACAGGAATCTTCTTGGTCTTGTTTCTCTTGAACCTGTTATAATCTTGCAATAATCTACCATGGAATTCCTGCTTCATTTCATCCCACACTGTTTTGAAAATCTGTCAACGAATTTATTGATCAACAACTCATCATCAAAAGAACTTGTCTAATCAAATGTAGTTTCATTGCAATGTTTGATGGTTTTTTTTTTTTCTTTTATGTCAAAACGTTAAAGCAATAAATTTATAAATTTTTTTTTGGTATATCAATTATCGTTCAGAATTCAAATGTGAGTCTAAGTCTCACATGAAATAAAAATGAAAAAATTGAATATTATACGGAGATCTATAAAAAACTCACCGTCTTAATATTTTAGATTAAAGATTAAGAATGATGTCGTTGTGTAAATTAAATTTATGTCTCTTTAATATTAAATCTTTCCGGTAATTTTTTTAAATTACCTAACAGTTATTAGGGTTAACTTTTTCATTTTACTGGACGTGAAAATGTGATTATTTTTGGAAATATTATTTCTAAATAGTTTTACGAGAACTAGAACAGGAAGAGAAAGGAAGTGTTAGTTGTGCAATTCAGAGGCAATCTAACCAGCTCTATGGCATTCTGCAAGACACTTTCAGGAATGAAAGCTGTTGCTGGAGAAACACAAAATGCTATCTCCATCTCCATCTGATTCTTGAGCCAACTATGTTTTCCCGTCCTTTCTGGGTATATGGTGCCTCTAACATCAAGGTTTATCTGGTAAGGGTCATTGTAAAGGGCACTCAGACCCTGTAGCTCCCACCTTGTCTGCAAAACAAACTCATCATCATCATCATCATCATCTCTGCATAAGTACTTGTGTATAAACTCAATCTCACTTCTACTTTTTTTTCTTTCTTGTAAGTACTTGTTGAGAAGTTCATCTGGAAAAAGGGCTTACAAAGTGAAGCTCAAGAACTTTGGTGATATGATGAGGAATGTGAGGTGGGTAATCTTCCCCTTTAGACTTGAATGTTAACCTCACATCTGCTACTGGTTTCACACTCAGAAATAAGCACTGTATGGTAGGCATGTTAATCCTCCACTCTTCCTGCATACCAAAACCACTTTCTCGGTTAAACATTCTTCACTCATGTTTCTTACATTGTTTTCTTCATGAAAAGTTGTTTAAGTACCTCATTGATCTGTTTTGTTGTTGCTTTGTCACCAGAAAACACAGCACTGAGAACTCTGTGTTTGTCATCCATGTATTGATCAAATGAAGCCTGCAAAGAACATGCACACCTTCATGTTAGACTCGTTATAGCATGAAAGTGAAGTCCACATTTTTTTGCCGGAACTTTTGGCAAGGAACAATAAAATCAATATCTATTGGTGTATTTCGAAGATACAGTATTTATCAATGTATTTTAAAGATATAACGGAGAAATATAGTATAAAACTTATCAGAGAATTCAAATTTATGAAAATGTGAGATGGAGAGGATAGTGAGAATGTGTCACCCCAGGAAGTTCATGAATAGGGACATTGGCATTGCTTTTGAAACTGAATGAAGAAGTTTTCTGACTCCTGATAATGGAGTTTGATGGTGGTGATGGTGGTGGCTTTGGATGACAATGGCTCTGCAACTTCTTCAGCAATTGATGCTGGCAAGGAACCATGAAAAGGGTTGCCATAATAAGGTTGACTTGGAACAATGAATAAATCAGATGATGTCTTTGTTCATGTGTGTGTTTATGTACACACATCATGGTATTTAAGTACATGGAGTGGTTTCAATTTGTTTACTTTCTAACTTTAGATTTGGGTATTTAAATCCTTATCCTGTTTTTGTTTTCATGATTTATCTTGAAGTTTATTTATATAATTATAATTCTTTCATACTATATTATTTAAGGTTCAGAGAAGAAGAGTCTTATCTCTCTAATATTGAACATGTGGTAGTATTGTATTTATTTAATATTTTTTAAATCTTATTTAATAAATATTTAAGTGGATACGGATTGAGACTATAAATACAACCGTCATTCAAGAAAATTGAAATAAAACACAAATAGAAATAAATATGAAATTTTATTTATTGTTCACCAGTGAAAGGATTATAATGAAATTTTACTTTAAAACAAAAAAAAACACAAAAGTGAAACTGGACACTTCGGTCACACAAATCACGTGTTATCTCAGGTGTAGTACAATAATTCATTTTCTGTACGAAAATGTGCCGCCAAGTTGTCTCAGATATTAATATATATTAACTCTTTTAAAATAAAATAATTAATTTAAGATTTAATTGGTATTTTAATTTCATTATTTATGAGATTTATTTAATGATTTTTTAATTTTCTTAATTTAATTTTTATTTTATAAAATATGATGTTTTGAAAGTAATATTAGTTTTTTATTTGTTTTTATCATAACCTTCTATACAATTTTATTTATCTTTTATTTCTTTTCTTTTCCATCGTAATTTTTTATGGATCTATATCACGTATTTGTATATGATATTTTATAAAAAATTACCAATACTTATTAATAAAATATTTAATTTATAAAACAATAATATTTTTTTATGATAACAATAATTTATAAATTTTATGTTAATAACTTTAATACATATTATTTCAATTTGAATTTATAATATCAATCATATATTTATTATGTCTTTAAAAATTATTATACATTTTTTCAATAGCATATATTATATATCGTATCTCACTATTTTCAAAATAAATATGTCGATAAATATTAATTTTTAATTTTTGTTAGGGGAGGTTATGTTATGTTTATAGAGGAGTTTTATTGGGAAGATACAACACCAATGAGACTTGAATCCACCACTCTCAATCCAAAAACTTACAATGAATTTATGAGTCTTTATTCTTATATAGTACTCTTTTTTCTCATTTCTCATTTCTAACCAATGTAAAACTTAGACTCACATTTAGATTTCTAACGGGTTATACTTACAGCCTCGCCTACTTACATTTTCTTTTTCTTCTCTTTTTTCATCATCCACTATTATCATCTTATCGCTCTTTTCCCGCCAACAATTTTTTCTTCTCTCTTCTCCACCATCCACTATTATATCCACAACTATAGTAAAAAAAAAATATCCATTTTACTTAACGAACAACTCCTCCAAATCATTCAAAAGTTTCAAACCTTAACTCGTAATTCTTGATGAAAATCTTGTTGGAGGAAATTCTCCAATCCGTTGAGTTGTGGTTCAAATTGATCAAAATGATAAAATGTGATCAACTTTTAAATAATAATAACACTAATTTAATGAAAATAACGATATTAAGTTCTTATAAATAAAACTGAAAAAAAATTAAAAATTAAAAAAATTACATTAAGTAAACCTGACGGGTATTAAAAATAAAATACTAATTAAATCGTTAAGTTTTTCTTTTATAAATTATTTCTGAAAGTCGGTGAAAATTATTTTGTATCTTACTAAACTTATTATTCTTTAAAACTAAAACAATAATTTCATGAAATCTGTGGATGTTGCATTTTTGGCTCGTGTAAGGTCCGTTAATATTATTCAGTATTCTTTTTGCCCTAAACTAAAGGGTTGTCCTTTTAAGTGGGCCTAAGGGGCTGGCCCAGTAGATAAAGTCCTTTTCAGTTGCCCTAAGTCATATTTTCACTCCATTTTCAGAGAACTTGAGCTGCAGCCGTCAACCCCCTCCGCTAGGGTTTTGTTCCACTATCACGTTAAGCTAAAGAAACTTATACTCCATTTCTGCGAGCCCATCTTTGAGTTGTTGCGCTCCAAGGTCCCGTGTCGAAGCTTCGATAGCCCTCTTCCAGGTACGGGAAGTTAGGGTTTCTAGTTTCGAGTCATTTTTTATCTGTGTATGAGTTGGTTGATGATTTTATGGTTTGATCTTTCGTTTTGATGCGCGAGAATATCTTGCATGAGTTGTTTGGTTGGAAAACATGGCTGCTGCAGGTGAAACAGTGGTGAAACCTGTTAATTTCGCTCAGGCGAGCCAGCCTCGCCTAGGCGAGACAAATAGGGGCTCGCCCAGGCCAGTTTATGCGAGTGGTCGCCCAGGCGACCCGCTCTTTATTTTGAGTGAGCGAGCATCTCGCCCAGGCGAGAGGGGTCTCGCCTAAGCGAGATCCCGCGTTGCTTCCTGATGCCCTTTTCGAGCCCTCGCCTAGGCGAAGGGGACTCGCCTGAGCGAGACCCTTCAGCCTGAGCGAGGGATTGGGCGAGACTGTTTTGTGTTTGGTTGTGTGTTTACTCTCTTAAGATTGGAATTGTATGGGTATGACTGCCATGATGAGATATATGTACATATGTATGGATATATGTCTAATGGATTGCTATGTATGCGTGACATGATTCATAAATGATGAATGATGGGTGTTGTGGGAACTTGGCATGTGAGATGAATGAGTGTTTTGGAACTAAAGGAACATGGTATTGATATGACATGAGGCCCTAGACTCATGGGGTGGTGATGATCAGATGTATGGATTCAAAATGTGATGCGTATGAGAAATTAATCTCAGAGGTTGGTATGAAATTATAAATATGATTTAATGTTCTCTTATTGTTGATTTATGAATGTTGGTCCGCGTCAGCGTGTAATTCCTTGGGGTCTCTAGGTGAGACTTCCAGGGCTGCGCTTCAGTGGTCGGGACGTAATTCCATGGCCCCTGTTAGTGGGTGCCCATGGTGGTGCCCCATCTGTATAACTAGGTAAGGACTGCATCCTAACACTCTAAGGGGCCAGTTAGTCTCACTTAGAGCAGACTGACCCCTGTGGTGAGAGTAGCAGGAGGCTTGTAATTCATTAAGGGCTAACCTTGTGGTGAGGAAAAATGATTCAATGAAACACTTGTAACACATAGCTCGGGGGTGAGCAGAGGTATCCACCACAAGTGCAAGCGTCCGTTGAATCCGACTAAGTTATATGTATCCGGATGAGTCGAGTCGAGTCGTAGTGTATTGTTTGGAAAGTCGTAATATGCTTGTGTGACGTATGTATGATGGACTGTGAATATGTATCTGATTTCATTGATAAAATGATTGTATGCTCTAGCTTACCCTACTTTTATTGTGGTGTGTTCTGCTGTGTGGTACTCTCTCTTGCGATGATCATCAACTTGTTGGTGTGAGCAGATGCGAGGAACACCCGCGGGCAACAGGGAGGTGATGGTTCCGCGGCGTAATCTACATGGGCTGGTTTTAGTTTCTTTAGTGGGCTTCTCTTTAGGGCTAAAGCCCATGTACTTGTTTGTTCTTTGATTAATCTACTTTTCCTTGTAAACTCGTTAACCGTTTCTTTTTGGGCATCGTGATGTGCCTAGGTTTTAAGGAGTTGGGTTTTGAACTTCACGATTGCGCTTTTAAGTTATCTGTTGTGACGCTTCCTTTAATTTCGTATATTAAATTAAATGGGGTGTTACTAGGGATGGCAATTAGGGCCTGGCCCGCGGGCCCGGCCCGCAGGCCCGCAGAAAAAACGCGGGGCGGGCTAGGATAGTGAGCCCGCGGGCCCGCGGCCCGCACGGGCTAGCCCGCAAGCCCGCATAAAAAAAAAAAAAAACTTGCACTTGTGTATATTAATTACTTCTTTTATGGACTCTTGCATTAACATTTCAAATTTTTGTATAACTGGAAAAGACAAGTATTATGTAACTTTTAATGTGCTAAAATTCAAAGAATACATTGTGTATGTCATAGTATGAATATGATGAAAATGTTGAATTATCAATTTATCATCTAATTTCCCAAAGTCTTTACTTAATTTTGTGAACTTCTTAAAGTTTTCCAATTTTTAAACATTGAAAGTTTTATCATAAAAATAAAATAAATTAAAAAATTAAAAAAAAAAGCGGGCCAACGTATATGCGGGACGGATCAGAGTATGCGGCCCGCATAAAATGTGCGGGGCGGGGCGGACCGACCCGCGATGTGCGGGCCTTATGCGGGACGAGCCTAAACGGGGCGGGCCGGCCCGCATTGCCACCCCTAGGTGTTACAGCTCGAAAACGCTTCTTATTTATTTAAAAAGTTAACATAACAAAGAAATAAAATTTTAATGACTAAATTAATCATTTATTTGTCAAATATTAAGATGTAATTAGAGAATTGAACTTCTTTTCGTAATATTATTTCATATACATTAAATGATTATATATTCAGAGTTTGTGACTTGAACACTATAAAATAAAATGCAAACGAAGACTTTTAAGACTTACTTACGGGTTGGTGAAGGGACCGCTTCCCTTTGGTAGGACGGTAACAAAAGCTTGCAAGATTGGTAGATCATCGTTGCTTTCAAATATCTTCCCAATATTGGGACCACATACCCTATTTAGTAAAAGCAAAACTATTATCATTTTTATAAAACAATAATTGTAATATGTAGATTATTGAGGATAATGACAAATTTTAAATAATAACTTGGAAGGATTAAACTAGTATTTTAAAAATAAATATAATTTTAATGTTTAATTTTGTAAAAACAATATCAGACTTCATTTTTTACTTATTATAAAGTACTATCTAGTTTAATATTTGTTTTTTTCCAAATTAGTTTATGTAAAGTATGATAATAAACTTTAACATCTCAATTAAATTAACATTTCAAGTCAATCATTTGTTATACTGAAATAAAACATTAAATCATTAATATTATATTATTATTTATACGAATAAAAGTCAAAATTAACCAACTTATCAATAAAATAATTTTTTCACAAAAAAACTTGGGAAAGTACATATAATTAAAATTTCATTTGAATTTATTTTTTCACTTACTCACGAAATTAATAATTTGAAACTACATTTTCCTCTTCTTTCCACATATTACATCATTCTCATCTTGTAATGAATATATATATATATATATATATATATATATATATATATATATATATATTATTCTTAATTAATAACATTACTAATGTCTGTCTTTATCCTAGAAAAATAAAAAAATATAAATTCCATGAGATCGAGAGATTAAGACTATCCAATTTATGTTAAGATCGATCGGATCTTATTTAAATTATTGTTTTTAAAATATGAAATAATGACGATAAAAATAATAATATTAATAATTATCTCGTTTTGGTATTGATATATCTGTATCGTACCTAAATGTTAGGAAACAATCTTTTGAGTGGTTATATTTAAAATTGGTGTAAATGGGTATAACTAATTTTGTTATTAAAGAAAAAGCAGTGTGGAAGGAAATATGTGGTGTGGGAAATCCTAGTTTAGTTATTTAGGTGGTGTTCTTGCGAGTTGGCAACAAGAATCAGCACGCAAATCTAAAACAGAGTATGCTTCGACAAAGATGTCGGCAAAAATATCTAGAAACAACCCGACAAAACTCTAACATTATTACCATACAACTCATTCTACAATGACTTTCCCAATAATATCTAACTTTCATCCCCTAAATTTTTTTTCCGTTTTAAGTATTAATTTAGTAATGTTGCGGTATCTCAACAAAGTATACGTCCTTTAAAAATCGAGATCAAATTTAATTTAAATATATATTTTTTAATTTCTAAACACTTGTTTCTTAAAGATAAAATAATGAAGTTTCACGTTTCAAATCAAATAATATTTTAGAAATACGGTGATTAAAAATAAAAGTTATAATAAAAAATTATATATTACAAAAAGTTTAATGTAAAGAGATTAATAATATTTTTTTATTTCAAATTTTAAGATAAAAAGGATAATTCTGTAATTTTAAAAATAAAGTATTAAATAATAATTTCATGAACCATTAAGCTTAATTTAAGATATTTTTAGATGATAAAAAATAAAAAATAAATAAAAATATTTAAAATGAGAAGAGATGAACAAATATGTTTTAAAAATGATTTAATTTAATATATTGAGGTTTGTATTCTTTGAAATACAGTACGTTATTTGAACAAAATTATACAAACGAGAAAAAAAAATGTAATTGAGGTTCTATGATAGAAAATACCTTGAGATTCAAGTAAATTTTGTGAGTAGAAAATATAAAAATGTACAATAAATGTATTAAACTTAAATGAGACAAAGGACCAAGGAAAATAGTATAGAGCTTTTTTTTTTTTTTACCTAATAAATTAATGATGTCTTAGTGTTTTAAAATAGGGATGAGTACTCTTGAGGTTGTTGTTGTGTTGTATATAGATTTGATAAAACCAATCATGTCATTTTACCTTGAAGATTAAAGACTTAGTTGATTAGGGAGTGTCCTTTGATTAGATTGTATCTTCATTAATTTATCTTTTATAGTTTGATCTTATCAATATCCCCTACTTGAATTTGGTTTACAACTTAACTTAGTATTAAGAAATTTTTATTTGATTAAAAGATGTTTTTAATTAGTTAAAATATTTATATATCTTATTACAAAGAACATTTTAATTAATTAGATAATCATTTTAATCAATTAAGATTACTTAGAATTATGGTTAATTATAAGAAAAATTTTGTAATATGTTAAAACAAATTTTTAATAGATTAAAATTAATTTTATACGATTTCATAAGATTTTAGGTTACTTTATTATAATCTATTAAAACATAGTTTTAATCTGTCAATTTCGCGAGTAAATGAAAATAATAAATTAAAATGAAGTTTTAATCTATTAAAACTGATAACTTAAATTTATATCGCTCCCTTTTTTATTTTGTTTAAACTTAGTTTTCGAACAAATTTTTTTAGGAGTCACATTTACTTTTGAGAGAGTTATACTTGAGCAAAAACAAAATTCTTAAAATGAACATGCTTAATTGAGCAAGAAAACAATGAAAAAAAGAGTAAGAGTATTACCAGAAGAGTGTTGTCCACATAAAATCTAAACCTCATTGTCAGAAAGTTCGATAAGTTCTTAAAGAAAAGAGGTAAAAAAAACTTTATATAATGTTAAAAATGTTTTTCTAATCAAAATATTATACATGAAAAAAAATGTACTTTTGATAATAGAATCTATTAAAGGTGACAAATCAAGTTTTTTAATGAAAATTAGTCATTAATATATAATGACTAATGAAAATAACTCATCTTTTAATACAAATGCTATGCAGTGTCTAAATAATACAGAAAAATTAAACAAAGGTGAGTAGAAAAAAAATCAAATATTTAATAATTATTATGTTAAGATCTATTTAAATGAACTTTCCAGATTTAAAAAGAAAAAAAAATAAAATATTTTTTTCTTAAAGTTAAAATTAACGAGTATAAACTAATTTGTATAGATTCTTGTATAATTTTTAAATAAGTGTTTTTAATTACATAACCTAATTTTAAACTGTAAAGAAATGTTTTGTTTTATTTCATTAGTATTTCTGAAAAAAAAAACTGATACTAATATATAATAAGTCCATACAATTATTTAAGATTTTATTTTTAAGCGGTATATTTGATATAGGAATGGATACAATATATGAATTGAATTAAACCACAGCAAAATTGAACCAAATTTTAAAAGTATTTTGAGGAAACTGAATTGAATTCAAATATAGCATAATTTTTTTAACCATTCTAAATTGTTTGAACTATATGAATTTTTATTATTACCAGTAGACGTCTTATTTTAAAATATATTTTTCACCTGAATTATAGTTCAATTTAGCATAATCAGACTATTTAAGAGTAATTCAAACTTTAAAAACCAAATTAATAGAACAATCGAGTACAGTGTTTATTTTAAACAATTCAATTCTTTTACGTAATTGAATTCGGTTCAGTCCAAAGTTTGGACAACCTAGACTATTATCTTGAAATTGCATGCAAAACAATTTATTTATTTTCTTTTCTTTTTATAGATATATCACCAAACACTCATAGCAATATCATTAATCAAGATATTAGCTCTTCTGTTTATACTTTTAATAATTGAATTATTTGTAATTAAATTATTTTTATTTTTTAAATAATTAATTTGGATAAAATAATTGAAATATTTAAAATTTATTTTTTTTATAAAATAATTTAATTTCTATTTTATGGTGAACTCAACTCTATCTTTGAGTAGAAATATCAAAACGGATCAAGTTCGATAGGCCTCACATGCCATTATATGGGTTGAAACAAGCTCCTCGATGTTGGTTTGCAAAACTTATCGATGCTTTGAAACACTATGAATTTACACAATCATCCTTTCATCATTCACTCTTTACACTGCGACGATGTGCAACTCTATGTGTTGGTTTATGTAGATAGTCTCTTGATTTCAGGAAATGACAATGTTGCCATTAAAAGCATTCAAAATATACTTGTGTGCATGTTTTCATATGAAAGACCTTGGAATATTGAAATATTTTCTAGGCATTGAGGTGACTCGTAACTCTACTGGAATTTTCTTGTGTCAACGCAAATATGCGTTAGATATTATATCTGAAGCGGGATTGTTAGGAGCTACGGTTGGCTCACCCATGGATCCTCAACATTGCTTATCGTTAGCTGAAGTTGCTCTTCTTCCATATCTAGAAGGTTGGGTTAGCTAGAACCGTTAATTTATTTGTCTGTTACTAGGCCTGAACTTTCTTATTGTGTACATACACTTACACAGTTCATGCAACATCCTCAACAGGAACATTGGGATGCTGCCCTACGTGTTGCGCGATTTTTGAAGGCTAATTTCGGACAAGGAATTCTGTTAAGTGCTGATTGTGATTTACAACTCTATACTTGGTGTGACTCAGATTGGACTAGTTGTTCCTTGACTAGAAAATCTATTACTGATTGGTTTATTTTTCTTGGTAATTCACCTATTTCATGAAAAATTACGAAATATCAGATTGTGTCTCATTCTTTCGTAGAAGCAAAATATCATTTTATGGCTACTACCATTTGTGACCTGAAATGATTGAAGGAACTATTATCATGTTTGGACTTAATCATATACCTATAAAATGATATTTTAGATGGTACATTTTAAAATATAGTCTTTATACTTTTGGAATATACAATGTATTTTAGATTATATATTCTGAAACTCAAAATTAAAAAAAAAATTAAGTATATAAAGATGTAGGAATGCATTATAGAAATGAACGAAGAACTTTAACTTTATGCACGTAAAGAATTTTATGACGTTTGTTGGTTTTACAGATTTCATTCCAATCATATTGTCCTTAAACTTGGTTTAGAATCGGGTTTTGTTTTGTTAATGAAATGTATTTCTTTTTTCTCTTATTTGTGAATCGTAATTTAGATATAACTGATAAAAATATCATATATTTTTTGATTTTAATTATATTAATAGAGGTATCATATATTTTATTTTATTTTATTATTATTAGATAATTCTATTCTATAATGAAATATATTATGTTTTATTCTTCCCCTCTCTCTTTACGTTATGTGATAGTATATTCTATATATTAGATAAATTTATAATAAATTGGTAAGAAAACTTTCATTCTCATGATTTCAATAAAGTATTTTTCTCGTAATTTTCTCTAATATTTCGTCAAAGTATGGTATCAACATTTTATGCAAAAAGAGTATAAACATTTTACGTGAAAAGGGTAAAACAAGATTGCTTTGGTATATGTTTTCTAACGTTAGTGAATTTTGCAATACGTATACTAATGATTATTTGCGAGATTTGAAATGATTCTATGATTTATTTTTCAATTTAGCGTAATATATAAGAAGATTCATTTGAATATAATCACTTCATCATGATCTAGATAAAGTCATCATTATTACAGACATTACTCATTTTTTATAAGCTAATATATATTATTAGCATTAGAATAAGTTTAATACGGTACAACTATCGAGTACTAATATTACATGTGTTTTAGTTTTTTCAGGATTTCATCCCACATTGTTTGAAGTTAATATATTGGAGATGCAATAATAATGGCTTGTTTATTTTCTTCGACATATTTTAGTTTTATTTATATTCAGCTACAGTAAATAATTTACCATATTCAGTAATTTGGTTTGAAATAGATAATTTAGTTATGATAATGGTTTTATTGTTCAAATTGGTTAGTTGCAACTTTTTATTGCATTTTAAGGTTAGATTTGGTTTCAAAAAGAATATTTTATTAACCAATATAAAAAAAAAAATTAATCATTTAAATTTAAATGAACATTTTACTTCACGTTTTTAATAAGTCACTTTTTATAGTACCTATATTTAATCAGTTTATAAAATAATCGTAATTTGTACTAAACAACTGACGTGAAAAAAAAAATATATTTTGCACTTATGGACACTCTTAATTGTCCAAGAGAGCCTTCGTCAAATACATACCAAAATCAAATTAAAAAATGTTTCAAAGTAAACACCGTTTATTAAAAAATAACATCGATGCAACTCAATTAATTATATTTATAGTACTTTTTCATGACCCAAAGATAAGAAAAAAATGTCTTGATGGACTTAAATATAACCAAAATTCAATTTCCTAACTTTTATTTAATGTTACTATTTCAAAAATAATCTTATATTTAAATTTAAACATCAAATTTGAGTAATATAATTGAATGTAATTTGACAAAAAATACTTCTATAAACCCATTATTCTAGAAATTAGTGGATAACCAATATATATATATATATATATATATATATATATATATATATATATATATATATATATATTATAATAGTCTAGTTGTGAAATAAAGGTGCATGTTTTCTTCGAATCTTACTCTTTGCTCACAATGTTCACTATCTTGTTTATGTAAGTAATTCAAAATTTATATTCTTAGAAAGAACATTCCATAATAGGTTTTAAAACCTTTTGGGAAATGCCATTCCTTAGTGATAAAATTTATTGTGTATTTTGGAATCAATAATCTAAATTGGTTAACTATTAATTTCAAAATGTATTTTGGATTCCTTATTCCAACATGATAATTGCTTTTTGCACCCCCAACAGATTTATTAATCTCACGATACAAGAAAAATACTCGGATATCCTTTATCATTGTACTAGCCTATGGGTATATGTGTTTTGCATTTTCTTAATTTTCATAAAAATTTGAGTTAAAATAAATAAGAAATATATAATTAAATATAAAATTTGAAAAATAAAATATGTATCTAGAAGAAATTTTGAACATAACGATTAAAGATAAAAGAGATTTTAAAATAATAATTAAAGATAAAACAAAAATGTTAAAATGTGAACATAGAAAAGAATATCTTCTTTATATATTGTTATAAATTACACCATCATTATCATTGTCGTCGATGTTATTGTTTTTACCTTCCTCAGATCGTTATGTAGAGGAAGAAGAAGAGAGAATATAGTAAAAGAAATCATTTCAGAATTTTTTTTCCAAAAATATCTCATCTGTATCGAATTTTTTTTCTGAAACACATTTCATGTAGGAGTGTTCAAAAAAATTTGTTCCGAAAAATACTATATGAGTTCCAATAATCTATTGTGAAAAACATATTCTGAACACAATTAGGAAATTTTATTTTAAACATTTCGTTCTGGAAATTTTGTTCCGAAAAATTTTATTCTGAAAATACTATTTCAAAAATTCCCAAAATTATTTTCTGAAAGTGTGTTTAGAATTAATAATCTGGAAGTCACTTTTACAAGGGTAAAATGATCATTTTCTTAAAATTGTTGGGGTGCATGAAGAAATTTATGGGGTGCAGGAAGCGATTGTCTCTCATTATTGTTTTTGAAACTGCTCAATCCATTACTTTTTTAATGTATTCTCATAACACCTTTGTAGAGAGTGTAAGGATCTTGCAAAGAGAAGGTGCAGAAAATAATTGTGTAAGTAGCAAAAGCAATTGTATAACCTTTTTTGGAAAGAGTCATGAACCAAATTGGACTGTTTGTTGACTGGCCCAACTCATGTGATTGTGATTGAGCATGAGAACCCAAAAGGAAATCAATAATTTACGATTTTTTAGAGAATTTTACTTTCTGTACTTTCTTAATTACTAACGGCATCTCATTTTACTACTTGTTACAACCATTAGCACGACTGAATCTTCTTTTTTAGACTCCTTGAGAGCAAGAATGAGAAGATGAGAGAGAGTAAAACATTAGATTTGATAGAAAACTTGTTTAAGAAAATATTACAAATCACATCAGAGGTCGAAAGGAGAAAGAAGTATTTAAACTGTGTTTGACCTCAAATCCTAAGCGATATGAGATTTATTAGATATACCAGAACATTTTCAAACTTAAATATTATACACATTTATAATAATACATTTTTACAGTATACATTTCTTATATTTAGTTATATCATATTAAAAAATAAAATAATTTATTAAAACAATATATATATATATATATATATATATATATATATATATATATGGAAGAAAATGTTGTATTTATAATACTAAATACACAAATAAATTGAACATAAAAATAAAATAAAATAACTAATGATATGATATTTATGAATATTTAATTATGATTGATTCTAATATCTTAAAATTAAAATATTCTAAGAATAAGGTTTAATTACTCGGATAATACTATGATAAAAGTGTGTCAATCTAGTACCCATTTTTTAAAAAGTGTCAATTGCATCCCAACTTTTGAAATAATGTCTCAATTAGGTTCCTTTCAGACAAAAATTACCAACGTCGTTAACGGCGTGTCACGTGTCAATATGCGGTTTTTTAATATATTTTTAATTTTCAATTATTTATTTTTGCAAAAAAAAATTGCCACATGTCAGGTCCCTAGGGTGACACATGACATTGTTAGTGTCAGGTGGCAGGACAATGCCACATGTCAGTGTCACTATCAGATGTCATTGTCTTGATTTCAATTTAGTCCTCATTTATGTCTTATTGATCCAATTTTGTTCAATTTTATCACAATTTCTTTTAATAATTAAAATATTTTTTAATCCACTTTTAATAAGATTAAAATAAATTAAGTATAATATTTTTACAAAATAAAGTATTGATATTTATATTTAAAATTTAGTGGTAAAAGTTATTTTATTAAGTCATTTTTAATAAAAAATATTAGTATAACATTCATACAAATAATAAAATTGGTCTAAAATTGATGAAAGACAATAATAATCATTACATTTTGAAAAAAAAAAGTAATGATTAACAAAACATGAGTTAATAATATACAATAATGTAATATGTTAAAAAATTATTTTTAATAAAAAATATTAGTATAACATATATACAAATAATAAATTTGGTCTGAAATTTTAGATAAACAATATAAATATCAGTACTTAATTGTTGTAAAAATATTTATACTCAATTAGTTTTAATCTTATAACAAAATGATTAAAAAAAGATTTTAATTATTAAAAAAATTGGGTCAAAATTGAATCAAAGACACACAAGTAGGGATTAAATTGAATCAATGAGACATATATAAGGACTAAAGTGAAATCAAGACAATGACATTTGATAGTGACACTGACATGTGACATTGTCCTTCCACGTGCAACTAACATGCCACGTTTCACATCAGAAATTTGACACGTGACAATTTTATTTTGCATAAAAAATTAAAAGAAATTCAAAAAAAATCAAAAATCACAAATTGACTTGTGGTACGTCGTTAACAAAATTAGCATTTTTTGTCTGAAAGAGACCTAATTGGGACACTTTATCAAAAGTTGGGATGATGCAATTGACATTTTTTAAAAGTGGATACGAGATTGACACTCATACCAAAGTGGATACCATCATAGCAATTAAACCTAAAACTAATCAATATTTATCTTCCTATTTTGTCTGGTGATAACAACATCCTTATAATCAACATTTTCTTCAGAGCACCATTTGAAATAGTTACACCACACCACATCAGAAGAACCAAATTGTTATTGAGCACAAAAATTACAAATCCAATATTAATTCCAAACAAAAAATTTTATTATAAAAAAAAAATTGCATTATTAATCAAACCTTGTAGTTGGGACAATCCTAAAATTGTGTACAAAGATTCTTTGAAGTTCTTGTCATTCTTAAGACTGCTAGGTCTCCATAATTACAAATGGATTTATGCCCATTCCCCTTGAACCACCACCATGGAGGGAACTATTACAACAACACTACCCCTAACTATTACAACAAGAGGAAGAAGATTGGCAATGAGACATACCTTCGCAATGAACGCATAGGATTTAAGGGGGAAGTTTGCACAACATCTTTTTTCACACTACAAGAAAAACGCAGTGCCTTTTATGAACTGCAAACCCTATTTAACTTTTTATCCCCATCTTTTCATTTCAAACTAAATTAAACATTGTAATGGATATATACCTCATAAACCCATAAAACGGGCCACGTAATGAAATATAGCACACGTCATGCAAACAATGCCAGAGTGTATAGTATTATGTTAACGATTTTAACACCGTTACTGAAAATGACCTAATTGAACATTTTTTTTACGAAAATAGGGACCAAATTGAACATTGAAACAAAATGAAGACCAAATTGAATAAACTAGAAAGTTTCTTAGGAATCTTCTCCTGTTTGTCGATCCAAGGAAACCTTTGAAGTATTCACTTAAGTTCTTTTCATGGTTATAGGGGTACCTAAAAGTTTTGAAGTCATAGAACATCTTGAAAGGGGTAGAACCTACCAAACACAACAAGGTGAGGGAAGCTAGGACTTCTTACAAATTTGCATGTTGATTTTTTTCCATTTTGGTTATATACATGTTGAATACGTGATGTGGGTACATATAGTATGATGCATGATGTGTATTTTGGATCCATGAACTAGTTTGATTTGTATTGATTTTCCAGTTGAATATGTTTTGGTATGTATGTTGAATATATGCTCATTTATATTGTTGGGAGTTTCAGTGAAATAAAGTGTGTTTGGAGCTAAATTGTAAAGTTGGGAGTATGATTGAATTGGGTGTTTTTACTTGAGTTATTGGTCTAATTGGTACAACGTTCAACATGTTTTTAAAACGGATTGAGTTAAGAAAAGAAAGGGAAGTACCAATTTGATCAATTAGAAAGTTAAAACTATGCATTTTTTTCATTTTTTGTCAAGGTGTTGAGCGAAACGAAGTGGGCGTTGAGCGTCAATCTTCAATTTCAAAGTTAGGGAACAATTTTTTGACAAAGCGTTGAGTGGTGGTTTGTACCATTGAGCGCCAATCTTCAGTTTCAAATTCAGTGAGCAATTTTGTGGCAAAGCGCTGAGTGGTGACCATTGAGCGCCAGTGTAGTGTTTTTGTTTGTTATGAAATCCTGATTATTGATATTGTAATTGGTTTTATTTACTGAAATAAACTAATTTCCAATGGTTGTAGTAATGATGTGAGTTATTATGATTTAAGGAATTCCATGGGGAAAATCCTAGTGTTGTGTTTTCTTTAGTGATGCATTGATGTATGAATTCAAGTACGGAGATATCTTAACGTTCTAATAACCATTCACACTCATAGAGTAAAATGATTTATATGGTGAAAAGTAGCAAGAGGTTCTAGTCTAAGAACTTTTTCTTATCTTAAAACACGAATGAGATTAACCTTGTGTGTGGTAAGGTGAAACTGATTAGCAATGACTCTACAAAGCGTAGAGGCCATCATAAGTTCATGCAGTGGCAGATCTTGACTAAATATTTTGGAGGGGCCAAAGTAATATAATTATTTGATTATTAGATTGGATCATTAGTAGAGTACTTTAAAAAATGTCTTCTTTAATTAAACAATTAAATCATAAATATAATGCTTCAAAATATCCGTGAAGAAATAAAATTTGTGTTGTTTTCATCTTCATAAACCCTCTTATCATTAAAAAAACATATATTATTTTATTCTTCATAATATACCTATTTTTTTAATAATATTAAAAAATAATTTATAATAATCTAATAAAAAATTGATAGACATAATTATTAAAAAAATATATTATAATCAAATTACAATTAAAAATCGGTTATTAAAAAACATATAATATATATTTTTTCTTCTATATTCATAAAAACGAATATACAAATACTCGTGAGATAAAAAATAATTTTAATAACTATTAAAATAATATTTCATTATAAAGAGAGACAAGAGAGAGTTACATTTTTTCTCTTCAAATAAGGAAGAAAACAAATGACAAATGAGAGCAAAAAGAATGAGTTTGTATTTAACTTTTTTTTTCTTCAACAACAAAAAGAAAGCATATGAGAGTGAGAAATGAGTACAATTTTGTAAAAAATTAAAGAGACAATGAGAAAGAAAATAAAAAACATATCTTAATAGATATTTTGTTTGATTACTTCTTTGGTTCCTGTTTTCAAAAATGTCAAGTTGATCATCAAAATCTTCTAGTCTCAATTTAGTCCCAATTTTGTAGTTGCAATTTAACATTTTTAGATGAAACCATAGACAAAAAAGTAATTAAACCTAAATATTTTTATTCTTTATTATATTTAATTTTATGTTTTATTATTTTTTAACATTAAATATTGTGTTTTAAAAAAAAGACACACAGTTTAATTTCCATTAATTTCTAAATATACTATTAATAATTTAAAAAAATTTAAATTTTTTAATATATATATATATATATATATATATATATATATATATATATATAAAAAAAAAAAAAAAATATAGGGGGAT
>Ga0214542_1001433_pt1 | contig 48784 bp, 41 predicted proteins | sample CNSS1metaG_FD_160096 | JGI IMG/M metagenome (GOLD analysis project Ga0214542, IMG submission 160096) | Root nodule microbial communities from cowpea collected in UCLA plant growth center, Los Angeles, California, USA - CNSS1 | ecosystem: Host-associated > Plants > Roots > Nodule | place: USA... | reverse complement strand
CTAGCATTTACATTGTCTTTGGATTTAGGCTTTTCATTTAACAAAGTATATACCAAATTGTCAAATACATTTTTTTCAATATGCATGAAATCTAAATTATGGCGTAACAAATTAGACTCCCAATACGAAAGTTCAAAGAAAATGCTTCTTTTTTTCCATTGTTTAACTTCTTCTCTAGATCTTATACAAGTTAGAACATAGGTAAACTATTTAAATAGATTTTTAACATAATAAATATAAAATAAATATTAATTATCATACTTAAATATAATATTGATTCATTAAAAATCTGATCCAACCACTAACATGTTTTTTGGTAGATGGATATCCAATCTGGATATAGATAATATTTTTATTTTTTTTTTCAAAATATATTTTGCTTAACTTTCAAAAATAAATTTTGTAAATTAAATTTTAAAATGTGTGTTTCTAAATGTTTTGGAAACTTACATTTAAGAAGATTTAATTATGAAACTGTTAGGCTAGGAAATAATGAGAGAAAGTGGAATGTGTATTATAGAATGAAATTTTAAAATACTAGTTATGCAGTTAGTTGTTTTGGTGGAAGGGAAGGGAGTCTTTCTCAAGAAGTCTATATATAGTTGCCTTTAGGGAGGTGTTGGGGGAGCTTTTTGAAACGGGGAGCCTTTGGTTGTGTAAACAGGGAATACCCTGTGTGAAAAAAAATACCTTCCTTTTGTATGCAAAAGTTGTTGTAAGTCTACGTCTTTTTGGTTTGTGTTCTTTCTTAGTTATCTTAATGAACCTAACAGAAACACTAATTGGATTAACTATGATACGTTAAATAAATATTGATAGGAGGACCAAAATAATGAGTACGTCATTACTCATCTGTGAAATTAAATGGATGGACTTGATCTAACTCATTTATTTTATATCTTGGTAATAGATGTATTGACTGGTGGATGGACCAAATGGATGATGGATAAATGAATTGTTTTGCCATCCTTAGATGTAACATATATGTTACAATGTTAAGAATTGACAGAAAAACTTACGTGAATAATAAATTTCATCCCTTTTGTCTACGTCACCTATTTTTTTAATTTCAGTTTCAAGAACTTAATGGGAGAAAAGAATCTATCATGGAACATCAAATTAAAAGAAGGAATGGAGGGGGAAGTCTTCACTCACAAAGTGTTGCAACCAGAACAAAATTTATTCACTTGTTAGATGCATGACACATGAAAAGCTCTGGGATTGTTTACACAACATTTTTAGGCCTATAAACCCAAAACATTTGAAGGGAATAGTATGCAATGCAAATAGATCAACAATTGATTACATTTTATACCAATTCAAGCAAACTTTCACAAGAGTCTCAAATTAATTAACAATTACTTTTTCCACCACTGGGCACTTATTACAACAGATAACACTAAAAATTAAATAACCCATTAAAATATCATAGTCATTATTACTTCGAAACAGTACTGTGGATAACCAAGTTGATCAGGAGTGGACTGGATTAATCTTACTGATAGAGATAGAATTTGGATTAGTTCACCAATTCTTATTAAAAAACACTAAAACCAACTAGAAAAATTACCGAAGTTTTGTTCTATGTGTGTGTGTATAATATATAAAGAAAAGTCCTAAAAATCAAGCAATATTTGGACTATGAGCACCAATTCGCCGACTAATGAGTAAGCCATTTCTAATCGGCTCCCATTGGATTAGACAAAATCAAGAAAAAAGGGTCCAACTCAAACCATTACCAAGTGACAATAATGCCTATTGTGAAAAATGATGATTAGTGTGATTGTATTATTGAAGATTCCATACCCAATATAATTGCACGAGCATCTTTTTTTTTTCTATTTACAGAAACATGTACATAGAGTACAAAGTAGAAATACAAATACGAGAGAAATGGGGGAGAAGAAGAAAAGCACATTCAAAAGGACCCACACCATTTCCTCTCAAAAGACCACAAGACGGAGCTGGCGCGACGAAGACCTCGAGACGGAGCTGGCGCGACGGAACTGGTGCGACGGAGCTAGCGCGACGAAGATCGCTGCAACGGAGGCTACGACATGGCTTAATCACGGAGCGGAATCGATTGGCACTCTGAACTTAGGTTTTTGACGGAGTTGGCGCGACGAAGACCGTGGGACGGAGCTGGCGCGATAGAGCTGACGCGACGGAGACAGCGCGGCGGAGCTGGCACGATGAAGATCGCTGCAACGGAGGCTACGACATGGCTTAATCGCGGAGCGAAATCGATTGGCACTCTGAACTTAGGTTTTCGAGTGAAAGGGAAAGATTCATTACTTTTCTGATTTGGGAGGGAACACGTGAATTAATCAAAGAAGAATGTGTTGCAATCTGCGGAGGTCATAAACCTCCTAAAAGAAAAAATAATCCCCTATATTATCAGCTTTTATAAAATCTATCATAATCTATCCATATGATCTTTATTTGTGGAGGTCTTTTTAACCTCCATAAAATGACCAATGCTATATATCTTTTTTTTGTAGTGATTGTTTGTAACATCCTAATTTTAGCATATTAAAACTAATAAAATAAGATGTTTCACCTTAGAGATTCAAAACAGATAAACCAATGTATAAAGTATATACAATCTTACAAATGATAGGAGTATATAAATATATCAATTATACAAATCAAACGCTTCTAACTCTAAACACAGACTAACCACTTACAAGATCTTCCCACCGACAGACCTCCCTCTAATCTAATAGATGGATCCTCATCCTCCTGAGGTGCCTCTAAAACCACAACCATCGTTGCTCCCACAAAATAGGTGATCATTAAAGGAAGACAAGTAACATAAGATAGAAACACATAAGAAGGGTAAGCTAATGACTTTCAAAGAATTATCTCAATCTATATAATATTGACATACAACTATAGACAAGTAGATATTCACATACTTACATACATACATATGCATATATATATATATATATATATATATATATATATATATATATATATATATATATATATATATATATATATAAACTACGACTCAACTAATCTAGATACATGCATTAAGGTCAGATCTAGGCAGTTTTGCACTTGTAGTCGCATCTCATGCTCTACATAGTGATGGATTAAGAGGGAAACTCTACCACATACAAGGTTAGTCTGTTAACACCTTTGGACAAGGAAAAACCCCAAGGCTAGGACCTCCTGATCCTCCCACCATATACCTCATTCCTCTCTAATTGAGAATTTGAATTATTATTAGAGCGTCGGGATAACTACCAAGACAATCCCTACTTCAATGCATACATACACTACCACAATTCATAACTAATTCACCTTGAATTATTTAACACATCTCAGTCTCATGTTTAGATGCTAGCCAATCAAACATAATTATAAAACTACCAACATCAAAGTCAAACAATATCCAAACAGATGTTGATATTCTTGCTCATATTACATAGTATCTCGCTTAAGCGAGAAGCACATTCTCGCCCAGCGACAAACTGATCACCTAGCGAGTATCTCCTTGAAGCTCCAAAGGAAAATAAATCAATTAAATCACCAAATGAGTAAAGACTCACCTCGACCAGTGACAGAAGTTCTCTCGCTCAAGTGAGACATTCTTTCTAGGGCAGGAACTTGAACAGAGGATATTGTGATAAATCTGTGAGTTCTCACTTATGCTAGACTTCCTCGCTTAGGCGAGACTGCTCTTGCTTAAGCGACAATTTCCTCGCTTAAGCGATAACTCTAACATATAGCAAAGATGATTTTCTACTATTTTCGCTTAGGCTAGAGCCTCTTGCTTGAGCAAAAATAGTATATTCTCACCTGCTTACAACATGCAAACCAGAAATTCAAAGCAACACCAACCAACATTAATTTTAAGCTAATACACACATCAAATAGAGAAATTACATGTAATCAAAATCAAAACAAGCAATACATTTTCAAATTATAGAAAAATAATCTAGCTTCCCTTACTTGATATCTTGTTTAAATAGCTCTATGAACGCCAAACACCTCTAACTCCATAGAATGCTATATCTACACATAGAAACATCACAAGAATGATCAGGACATATCGTTATGATCACTAATTAGCATAGACTCATACTGATGAATAAAATGATGCATGTAAGCAAAAGAGAGCTCACATGCAACAGAAAACAAAAATAAACCAAAAAGATGGCGGAAACCCAACTTACACGAACGAAGACACTAATCGGTCCAACTTGAAGAGCTCGTCGAGAGGATCAATCCTATGGTCTTGGTTCTTCAATCAAATGACCAGAGAGACAGAACTCCTAGAGAGAAGTCAGAAAACTCTATTAAAGTGGTTTAGAGAGAGATAATGTATTTTAACAAAATTAAACTCATTCATAACAATTCTATTTATATTAAAAACTTTTAATATTAAAATAATCGAGTTTCGCTATTTTTAAACCACTATCACTTCTAAACTACAATTTTCTAAGGTTTTACATTGTTACTGTTAATATTATTTATAGTAACATTTTTTAAGAAAATACAACTATTGTCATATCATTTTTAATAAATATGACCATGAAGCCAATTTCATCTTAATTAGGTGTTTCACTGATAAAATTTCGTGTTGATTTAGGTTTTTTTTATTATTGTGGTTGTGGCCAATTTGAATATGAATTTACGAAAATAATGCAAGTTTTAAAAAATTTCCACCCAACACAACTAGCACAAGTTGTGCAATGTTAGTATGACTTCATGATAAAGAAGTCATTCTGATATGAAACGATTTTATTTAGATTACCATGCTAATATAACTCTATTTTGTGTAATGATTAAAGTCGTTGCAATTAGGCAAGATTTTACTTAACGATAATCTATTTTAAATTTTGACAGAAAGAAAAATTATTATTGGTGTGCGTGTTCAAATATGTGTCGTGGATCTTGCTCCTCACTTCCTACATATATACATATATTGAAAATCAAGGTTTTACTTCCTAAATTTTGAGAATTTATAGTATTTGTTTTCAACTTTGCAACGTAAAAAAAGTTAAGGTCTAATATTTGCATAATTTTTAGTTTTAGAATATTTTTTAATATCTTTGTTATATAAATTAGTTTTTAGAAATCTTTTTGTGTTAAAAATACTATTGATATAAAGATTTAAAATATTTAACATACATATCCGGTCCAATAGATGATACAACCCATTAAGGCCCAATGAACTTTACCTCTAAAAGTGGTTACAAGAAATTACAAGATACATCTAATGTGACTGATATTTTCATACTAACAAATCTCGTTAGTATGATTACGATCTTATACTAAATATTCTGTATATCTGATAAGCTATCACATTGTAATTATTATTATTACTATATCATGGTAAGTTATTATTTCACTGATATTGGTTAATATCATGTTACCTATTATAAATACACCTAGTATCCTTTATGGAAATACTCACTCTAAAATATACTTTCACATACTTGTACTCTCTCCCTAAATCATTTACTAACTTGAGCGTTAGAAAATTTTTTACATGTGGATCTTCTCTTGTCTCGCAACCCTTAGAGGCATCTCGTCAAGGTCTTTCAAAGCTCCCTGATCTTGCCACCTGTCTAAAGGCTCGCCTCAAGATCCTGGTATGAACATTTGATTCCCATCATGGTTCCGTTAAAACTTTGCCCCAGCCTCACACATTTATGGTCATTACTAGGAACCAAGCTCAACTCTAACACGAGATGGATTCCAATCCAGTAAGCAACCTCATGGTGGCTTTGCAAGGTCAGATCCAACATCTGATCTAGTTAAATGAGCAACAGCGCAATGAGATCGTCGCTATGCGCGCACAACAATAGGTTGACCTCCAGACGCTGAATCAAAAGTTGGTCAATCTGGAAGAAGGACAAGTTCCTCCCTAGCCTCGGAGGGAACCTTCACCTATCATACGCTCTTGGTACTCCAGCAACGACTCTCCTCCCCGCAAGCAGCCTAGGAGAAGTTGATCTTGGACAATCCGAGAGAGCCCTCAGGCCAACGACCCAATCTGCTCCCAGACTAGCAAAAGCTTGAAACTCAGAAACAAGTCCCCTAAGAGTCGTAGTCGGTCTTCTCTACACAAGACTCAGAGGTACCGTAGTAGGGCAACCAATCACGAGGAGGAGGAGCACCAAGGTCGACCTTGCCGATTCAGACGAGACCACGGCTCGAGAAGGTCCCACAACCCCGCGAAAGAGGAGCATCGGCAGAATCACAAACTCCACTAGGCATCACCATCGACGAAGGAGAAGCAAAGATCGCCGAGATGGCAAGTCGCGTTGGCTTCACCACACCTACATGGACAGGGTCGACCTCTTATAATCCCTAGAGGTGGATAATTTCCACCCCCTCACTGAAACATGACCACACATTCGCCATCAACATCTGCAAATACGATGGGACCACTAATTCGACAACACACCTGAAGGCATATTTGATCCAGGTCCGTATCTTCACTCAGGAAAAGAAGGTGTTTTGCATGTTATTTCCTACCACCTTAGACGGTCAAGCCCTAGATTGTTACTATACGCTACCCCTATAGTCAGTGGACTCTTTCGAAGTTCTAAGCTCCGTGTTCAGAGCCCGATTCGCAGACCAAAAGACAATTCATACTCTATGGCTGCTCTGAAGTTCGTAGAATACAAAGAAGGAAAAACCTTCAAGCACTTCATGGAGAGGTTCATGGTTGTTATTGCCCCCATCCCAGGTATCACTCCATCCATGGTCATGCACTACCAAATATGTGACCTCCAACCCAGACCATTCTCTGACTCCCTTTTCACAAAGAGACTGACAAACATGAACAAGGTTAGAGAATGCGCAACCCAGTACATGGCCATAGAAGAAAACAAGTTGAACTCTTTACTAAGAGCTTGTCATGCAGCACACATGGGATTCCCTTCTTAAGCTAGCTTGATTAACATAATTAAACATTAAAGAGTAGTTTAAGTAGGCGCATCTAATGCTTCCTATTTAAGAAAGACTATTTTTAAAATCCTACACTACTTGGTCTTTAACACAAGGCCTAAAAGAAACCTACACTACTTGGCCCTTAATACTAGCCCTAAATATTCATAATCTACTAAAGATACTCCATTGTGGCCTAAAAGAAAAGAGTTTTACTTCACCTTGCAAAGATAACTCTATCTCTTCATGAAAGTGTTTTGCCATGCTAGGGGGTATGCCATCAAAGGGAGAAGAAGATAACGAGAGCAACATCTTGGAAGAGAAAAAGGATAGTGGAGGGCACAAAGGAAGAAGAGTGTGAAGTGAATAGGGTTTCACGAAGGAATATTTGAATGGTTGTTCATTTAACCGATCTAATATCCTCATATGAGATTGACTGTCTATTTAACTAATCTAATATGTAAATATTAGATTGGTTCTCTTATAACTGATCTAATATACTTCCTTTTATTTACAAAATAGCCACCACATTTTGCATTAGATCAGTTTCGTTACAATTGATTCAATATTTTGTTTTAATATGTCTACTTTACACTAATGTCACCCAAACGTTAACTATCTTATAACATGATACAAACTTTTAAACACATCCTATTTTCCACCAAGCATACTACTTTTAGGAGTATTAAAGTGTCAACCAAGTCTTATTGATCTTTACTTTACAAATTCACCCGTTCCAACAATAATCCTATTGGGCAAAGCAACAATAAGTTAATAGTTATCCATTCATGAATAAAGCATAAAGATGTACACCTAAAAAGAGTAATATTTTAATATTGTAAATAAATATAAAAAAGTCATTTAGTTTAAAAAGATGTATGCAGGAGGTGATGAGTAGCTAGAGGAATGAATAGTTTGAAATTTAAAAAGCCACAGTTTTTTTTCTGAAAAAAATCCAATCAAATTGATATATAATGATCCAAGTAGCATATTAAATAAGAAGTTACATATTACAAATAGTAAAGGAAAATTAGAAAATATAAATTATCACAAGTAATTAACACATTGAACTTACGAACAATAATATAATAAATGTCATTTACTATATCTCTGGAATTATTTTGTTATCTTCTTCCTTTTTTGTTGGTGACATCAAATATTGTTTATTTCATTGGGTAAACAAGTCAGTTGTTAAATAATTGTGTTAATGGGGAGTGGGTTTAACTATGAATTTATTTTTATTTACAAGACAATTAAATATATGCATAAGAACTAAGATGTGTTGTTTCCTATGTAAGTACTTAATCTGTCAAACAATAGATTATCCCTATTCTTTGTCTAAAATGTGCATCTAAAAATAAATACATCATGGACATAAAAGGTCAAGAGAAAACTCAAGGTAATGAAGAACATCTTAATAGCAACCATAGTGTTCTCAATAGCGACCAACTCTTAATTAGGCTAACAAGAACATCTTAATAGCAACCATAGCGTTTACATGTGTTGGTTGATGATACTCGTCACATTATTTGCATGAATTAAGTTTCTATGATCCATGAGGAGAAGAAAAACCCTGAACATGCAATATTTTAACAGCCTAAGAAGCCAATTCATAAACCATGTTTGGGTTTGCATAAAGATCATGGTCACACTAATGTCCAAGAATAGTGTAAGAGAAAACCATGGATATCTAGAAAGGTTATTGTTAGAAGTGCTTATTTTCAACACAAACAAGTGGAAAAGAATGCTTGTGACGAGAAACATGAGTACCAATCCTTTGTCATTGTCACTAATGAGAGAAAAAAGCCATATCTCATTGTGATTTATGTAATAACCATTGCCATTGTCACAATAATGGTAAGAGAATCCACTTGCACAATTAACTTGGTTCGTAAATAGATGTGTTCCAACTTCGACATCAATGTGGTTAATTTGTGGTGATATAATTGCAGATTTTGCATCTTATGCCCTAGAAGGAGAGATACTCATGAAGCCTGCAGACCTGATGTGCGTAGTTGTTCTTGTTTTTGCTTCATCAGTATCTAACATAGTAAGAACAAGATACTTGAAAGGTGAAAGAACTCCATCATCTCTTTTCTTACTTGTTACAATATATACATTTAAGTTTAACAATATTCTAAGTACATACATTCTTTGTTGGTACTGAACATATTCTAAAAATAAATTCTATTCATTAATAGTTTGTAATTTTGGTTAGCCTTATTAATAGATGTTATCTGTTAGTTTAATTATTACTATCATATACTTGTAATAAATTGCAAGGCTTTAATCTATTTTTAAACATAAACAGTCTTAGTGTATGATTGATATATCCTTTAATTATTAATGAAAAAAGTTAATATATATAACTTGAATGTTGCATCTATATATTGGCGTTGGTTCTTAATCTGAGTTTAATTATGTGTATTGTAGATCTTGGGAACACCAACCAGAGAATAAATAAGTACATGAATCCAAATTGCATAAGAAGTTATGAACCTTGTTGAGCTACAAGGTATCTGATTAAGGAAGTGTTTGTAATGAACAAATTATATCAAACACCGCATTTGAAGGATGTTATTTAATTTTTTTGTTATGTATAATTTTTTGATTAAAGCAACTAACACTATAATAATGACTTATTAATTTTAATTTTTACGCTTTGTTATTTACATTGTTTGATATTAAAATTGTAGACTTTATTTTGTTCCTTTTATAAATGTTATTTGTAAATTATAAATACCAAAAATCTAAAATTGTTGCCTTTTATAATTTTTCTTTTATTTTAGGATTTATGTATTATTAAACACTACTAAAGAAACAAAAAAGTGAACTCCAATGAAAATTATTTACTGCTGATTATCGACACAATGTGGATTTGAACCACTGACAACAATGGGAGTTTCAAACCCCAAATAGGGGTTCGAAAACCCCAAGGAGTAGCGGGGGTTCCAGAAACCCTAGACAATAGTGGGGGTTCCAAAAACCCAGACAATACTAGAGGTTTTGTAAATTTCCGATAAGTTGTGTTTTTCCAGGGGTTGATAAAATCCTCGGTAATATGTTAGTCATACTGGTTCTCCTAGAGGAATTCCAAACTCTTGGTAAAATCATTAGTAGGGGATAAAACCCTATAAATGCCAAATATAACCCCACTAAAATTAATTATTTTTGTAGTGTATATTATAAAAATAAATTAAGAAGGACAATGATACAAAAGAATAATTTTTTTTATATATAATAAGAAGTTATAGATGATAATTAAAAATTAACAAAGTAGTTTTTATTTATTATTTTTATTGATCAAAATTTAATTTCTAAAATAGATTTAAAGTGAATAATTTCTAATTAAATATCAATTAGAGAGTAAAAATATTATTTATAAATAAAAAACATATATGATCATTAATTACTAAAAATATAATATCTAATTATATTATACAATTTTAGTAATAATTATTATCATTTTAAATACTAATAATTTTTAATTAATAAAATATTATTTTACTATAAAATTAATTATAATCAGTTGTCAAATTAGTCTATATTTAATTAATTTCTTATAGTGTTAGAACATTTAATGAAAATAATATTACACGGTAAATAAATTTATCTACCATAATAAATTTTAAAAATTAATTAATATTATTTATAGTAACATTTAAAAACATTATTATAGGATATACACAATAACATATTTAATAAATATAATAAAGAAAATGTTACTAAAATTTGTAAATTTATGTAGTTAAACTTTTCTTCTTGCCTCCAAAGAAAGAAGTACAAATGTACCTCTATTTGAATATAGATGTTTCACTGTTATAATTTCCTGTTGATTTAAGGAATACAAAATAGAAAATGATTGGTTGACATCTTTTTTTTACTACTTTTTCTACCACCTTACGTGGAATGAGCAATGACATTCTTATTTTAATTTTTAATTTAGTTTTAAATTGCTCACACTAGCACTTAAGAAAGAAATTTTCTTCCGCGCGTGGGCACCAAAATTGCATTCTCTTTCCCTCTCTTCCAACCCCATTTCTCAATTACGAAACCCCATTTTTGAACTCTCGAACCCCATTTTTGAAACCATTCTCACATTCTTGAACCCCAATTTGGAACCCCCGTTCTATTGCTATTATCCAACCTCATTGTGGTGTCATTCTCTTCCTCCGAACCACACACATATAACCTTTCCCTTGTAGTCTGAAAAATTGCCACCGTCAAACATCGAAAGCTACCATTGAAGAACCCCAACCCCATTCCTTTGTACCCACGAACGCTTCTTGCAAGACCCGTGAAAATTAATTAATTAAATAATTAATTACTTAATAAATGCGGGTAGAAAGCGCCTTTATGACATTAATTATGGTTTAATGTGGTGTGGAAAAGTATTAACTCAAGTGGTTGAGAGTACTTAATTGTGTGAAAGGACTTGGGTTTGAGTCCTATGTATGTCAATTATGTGTTGCTGTTTTATTATTAATTTTTAATAATATGTATGAGTAGGGAATTGATACTATAAACTATTATTGATTGGAGTGTATCACCAAATGTGTATTGGCATAGTGGTTGTGCTTGGCATTATGAGTGGAGGGTCACAAGTTCAAACCTTGTTAGACGAAACTTAACCTTTCTTTTTACTAAACTTAGCTTGGGATGAGTGTAGAACGGTTGTGTACATTCGAACTATGTTATGGTTTCTATTTTTTTGGTTTTAATTTTCCCGTGTTTTTTTTTTTTTGGAACGGTATCTTATTAAATGAGGTATTTTATTTTAAATTGTTATTTGATATGTTATTTATTAAAAACCAGTAATATTCTTTAGGGATGTTACAATTCCAACGATTGTGGGCATTTAGGTAGGTTTAAATTTGGTTTTCCCTCACCTTTTCTTGACAGCCCCTCCATATTTGTGTGAAGTATTTTTGCGTGGTTCTTGCATGGCATAGGGGTTCTCGTATTCATCTTCTTCCTCTACAGAGATTTTAAATGTATGTGCATATGTGGAAAAACTTTCCTGGCCCATTTTCAAAATTAACCTGCAACCCAAGACTAATTACGTTGCAACCCACAAGTGACTTTTTGCACAAAATAAAATCACAGATTTGGAAAGTGTAGTTAGAAACACAATTCCCTCCCATACTTGATAAACCCAAACTTGTGCACACCAATAACACACCCCCTCCCAATGCTTATAAACCAATTATATGTGCAATTTGGGGAAGAACTTTGATAGCCCATTCTTAAATTTAACTTGCAACCTAAAACTAATTAAGTTGTAACCCATAAGTGACCTTTTGCACGAAATAAAATCTCAAATTTGGAAAATGCAGTTGGAAACACAATTCCCTCCCATACTTGTTAGATCCCACCCTGTGCACACCAATAACAAACCCCATCCCAGCACTTCTAAACCAAATGTATGTGCAAATTGTGGAAGACCTTATGTGGCCCATTTTTAAAATTAACTTGTAACCCAAGAGTTAAGTTGTAACCCACAAGTGAGCTTTTGCACGAAATAAAATCACAGATTTTGAAAGTGCAACTTGAAACACAATTCCCTTCCATACTTGGTGGACCACAGCCTGTGCACACTAATAACACACATTTTTCTCTATTTTTGCTTAGGTTTTATGTGTACACCCATGATTTGGTCGATTTGGTTGTGTCCCTATAGTTGGTTGAATAAATATAATAAAGAAAATGTTACTAAAATTTGTAAATTTCTGTAGTGCAACTTTTCTTCTTGTAGGAAAAATAAGCATAAAATAGATAAAACCATAAATAAAAGGAATTCCTGAGACGTGTAGAAAACACTGCCCTTAAGGATTTATCCGCAGTATATGTGCAAACCCCCCAGGGTACAACAGGAACATCTCAGATATATTCCGAGGATAGCAGAAACTAGCAAGATAAGTAACCCAGGATATAAGAGAGAATGAAGAAATAAGAAAAGGAGAGATGAGAAAGGTTCTGTCTTGGAAGAGTATTTAAGCTCCTATTTATAGGTGATGAAAAAATCCAAGCTCTATAACTGAAGTCTAGTGTGGAAAATAATATCCCATAAAATGTGGATGTGGGATCAACATGTGGAGGAGATCTCGCTGCAACAACATGCACCATCCTAAAAAGGAGGGAGACTTGCTCACATTGCAACAACTGCAAGGCTATTATTTTTGCAATATTATTATAAATATATAACAATCCCCCACATATTGCAAAAGATAAGAGATAGAAAGAAAGAAGATCCTGGATCTCAACTAAGATGTAATGCATTAGAGCTGGTATAGCAAGCTATATGAACCAGTCTTAGATTGAGAAACTTAACCCACAGTGTAGTTGGTATAGCAAGCTATACGAACCAAGGACACTTGATGTGTGTTAGCGGTTTTATCAATCACAATACACCCCCACAATTCTTGCTGTTATCTTTGTGTTGCGCTACTAGGCCATGCGCGTGTCCGGTATTCATGAGTGCTCTAGAGATCATGCCAATATCTCATACAAGCGGCCCCACTCGACACTCATATAGGTGATTTCATCAAGTGTATGCTGCAAATCATACACCACCCGTAAGGGATATGAAAATCATTAAAACTTTGTTTCCACTAAAATTCTTACACCACATAGAATTTTAATTATAAAGTTTAACCTCTCAATAATGCAGTCTCTAGAACTTTCACACACACACCATAGGAATGGACATAATTGATTTAAAATCAATCAATTAATTTAGTGCTATCAGAACTAACAAGTGATTTGTTCTTACCCATATGAACCTTATTCATGGGATCTCCAATCACAAAGGTTGGGTTACCATCACTTGTTTGTTTCAAGTCGCTCAAGTCTCATTTCCCTCGATGTTTCTATAATCATATTTCATCCTAGGATTTTGTCAAAGGATCTGCTAGATTCCATTCCGACTTCACATACTCAATGGAAATTGTTTCACTCTTCAGTAGCTACTGCCGATTGACAATCACAATGTATTTTCATTCCTAGTGGAATGTTAGCTAAGAAGTTCGTCAACTACTCAACTTCACTATCAGCCCTTCTCAAGAACAACATACTTATATTTCTTGTTGATTTAGCTATATCATTTGCCTGGCTGATCTCCAAGGAATCACACTACCCCTAAGTGTGAATTTATTACCACTAATGGATTTTGTCTCGTCTGAATCAGAGGTTCAGTTAGCATCATTGTACCCTTCTAGTACAATGGGAAAATCCACTATATTCAATGACATATTCCATTGAATCTCGTAAGCATCTCATAGGTCTCAATATTCCTAATTAGAATATTAGGTGTATCTTCTCAGTTTATACTGCATAAACAACACCTGGTCTAGAAAAGACCGTCACAGGTAGTAAGCTCCCAATTATCTGAGCATACTGAGATTGAGAAAATAATTCTCCTTTATTTTTCTTTAATTAGTATCATAAGGGATATTCACTCATTTATAATATCTAAACTTCCTAAGAAGTTTCTCAAGAACTCTACTGGGATAGTAATACTATCACCCTTCCTTATGATTCTATCTTAAAAAATTACATTGTTTCACCTAGAAACAATTTATATTTCAAAATTAGATTCTAGAAACAACTTAGTTGTAGAAACTATTATCCCATTGCATGCATAGATTCTATTTGACTTGTATTACAGTCGCATTGTCCATCAATAAAACCATTCCACTATATACAACGCAGTAATAACTCAGTTGTAGGTGAAAAAGAAATGATAATAATAACCATCAACTCAGTTTGTGATATAAACAATAATTCCAAGGCATAAGATATATTTATAAAGTAGATCATTTTCGGTATGCACCTCATAAAATGTTTCTCTTCACTTAAGAATAAATTAGACAAATCAATGATTATATAATAATATTATTCTTCAATTATATATATAACTCACTGATTTTTCATCCTTAATATATAATATCATTTTTAAATCAAACTATACAGCACATAAAAAGGTTAATAATTATAATTAGTAATTACTTATAAATCCTTCCATATATAAGTAGTAATTACCAAAACTCACTCTGACACATTCACATTGACGGAAGGGATGCATATAACAATGGCAGCCAACATGAGGCCAAAACATATCAACATTTAATATGCCAATTTTGCCTATACTACCGTTACAGCATGTCTCCATTTCACAAATAACATCACCTTTGCACCTTTAGAACAAACTGGATTCCATGATTAAGAACAAAACCTTCTATTATCAGCCATTTACAGAACGCACCATCTCCGAGGATATGCGCTCATAACACAACTTTCATTGGAACCACCGCGTGACTCCTCCGCCAACCACCGTTATACGTCTTCGCCGACCATCGTCACTGTTCGCGCTACGACCACACTAGCGACGTCGCGTGCGAACATCAGGAACGTTGCGATGGGAAACATTACGCCCTTGAAGACTGAACAACACGAAGCGGTGCTCATTTGCGCTTTCCACTATTTCAATCAAAATGGCAAGAACTCCTAGGGAGAACCCTTACTTGGAGAAAGAATCGCGGTTATAGGGTCCCAGTCAGAATCTTTGCAATGGTTTTAGGTTGTTTTGGAAGTAAAGAGAGACCACCGTAAGCTTGCACTACCCATTTTTTCTTTCTTAGTGGTTTTCGAACAAAGGAAAGATTAGCAAAAAAGGAATATCGGAGAAACAAAGAAGAAGCTTTCAGGATTTTCTATGTGTATTTCCATGAATAAATCCTTAAGATCGTAGGCAAAATATGCATAAAATAGATAAAACCATAAATAAAAGGAATTCCTGAGACGTGTAGAAAATACTATCCTTAAGGATTTATCCGCAATATATGCGCAAACCCCCTAAGGTACAACAGAAACATCTCGGATATATTCCGAGGATAGCAAAAACTAGCAAGATAAGTAACCCAGGATAAAAAAGAGAAGGAAGAAATAAGAAAATGAGAGATGAGAAAGGTTCTGTCTTGGAAGAGTATTTAAGCTCCTATTTATAGGTGATGAAAAAATTCAAACTCTGTAACTGAAGTCTAGTGTGGAAAATAATATCCCATAAAATGTGGATGTGGGATCAACATGTAAAAAAGATCTCGCTGCAACAACATGCACCATCCTAAAAAGGAGGGAGACTCAACAAAGCTATTATTTTTTCAATATTATTATAAATATATAACACTTCTTGCCTCCAAAGAAAGAATTACAGATGTACCTCTACTTGAATATAGATGCTTCACTGTTATAATTTCCTGTTGATTTAAGGAGTACAAAATTAAGTAATATAGGTCTAGTGACTCCTTCATTTCTTTTCATTTTATCACAGAATCCTGGGAATTTAAAAGAACTTGTTTTAAAACAAACCTTATTTTTTTCGAAGTATTTCAGGTGAACAATAAACACATAGAGAGTGGAACATAAACAGCAGCAAAATCAATTGTTTAAGTTATTGTGATCTTGATTTTTTGTACCAGACTCTGTCTGTGATGGAACAACATTTTCTTCATCCAACTTTGACTCAGACAAGCTCTCCACTCTCTCCTTCTTCAGCATCTGTGCCATGTCATAAGAGGAATGCAATCCCACAAACAGGTAATACACCAGCAAAATCGCAGTCCACAGTCCAAATCTCCTGAACGAAGCCTTATCCAACGACCCAAGAAGGAAAACGTTGATGCCAATAGAAGCTGATGGCAGGAACGGCACCAGTGGCACACCCCAAACCTTTGGCTTCTTCGTCATCGGGACCAAAACCCAAATCCCCACTGTTCCCAGAAGCCAAAGCGGCACCATGACGGTGTAACCAACCCATTTCGTGGTGTTGGCCCAGTAAACAGCTGAGGCAACAGAAGAACCCAATATGAGAGCAATGCACAGAACGAACTTCACAATGTTGGGTTGTGTAGCCACCCCTCTTGCACAGTAGCGGCGAACCAACAGGGCCAGTGCCACAAGGGAGAACAAGAAGAGAGTGGAGATTGAAAGAAGGTTAGCAAGAACATCAAGGCTTGTGAAGAATGCAACAATGGCGGTGGCACCAAGCATGACAACCGTGGCATTGATGGGTGTCCCAGTTCTCTCATTTACCTTTCAGTATAAAAAGGGTTTTTGTCAGACATGTCTGTGTTATTTTGGCAAGATTTATTTGTTGTTACGTACCTTAGCAAGCCATGGAGGTAGCAACTGTGTTCTAGCGATGTGAGTGAGATACCTGGCTTGTCCCACAGCACCAACAAGGAGAACGCTCGTCATTCCTTTCAACGCCCCAAATGCAACGATGTACTTCGCCCAACTCATCCCTACCGCTTCAAACGCCACAGAGAAAGCAGCATTCTCGTCAACCTCCGAAAACCTCTGCATCAAACAGAGGGTAACCGACAGCATGCAGTACACAAGCGTGGTGCAAGTCATCGACCCTATCAGCCCCAACGGAATGTCCCTGCCAGGGTTCTTCGTCTCCTCCGCCATCGTGGAAACCGCGTCGAATCCCACGTACGCGAAGAACAACACCGCCGCCGCCTGCAAGTAGGGATGGATCAGATTCATCAACTAATCAAACTCAACTACTCAAACTGATTTTGAATCATGCAAATGATTCAAAGTTTTGTTTACCTGGAAGATGCCACGGGGTCCGAAGGGAAGAAAGGAGGAGTAGTTAGCGGCGCGGGCTTGGGTGAGGCCGGCGACGATGATGAAGAGGAGGACGAGGAGGTGGAGGATGGAGGCGAGGTAGTTGAAGCGGGAGGAGCCCTTGGTGCTGGAGACGGCGAAGAGGCCAATGATGAAGAGGACGGCGACGGCGATGGGGTCGAGGTGGCTGTAGTCGGCAGAGAGGTGGTGGATATGGATGAGGAACTTGTCGGAGTCTTGGTTGCAGAGAGTGGCGAAGTAGGAGGTCCAGGAGCGTGCCACGGCGGCGCCGCCCACCACGTACTCCAGAAGGATGTTGCCGGATGCTATGTAGGCCACGAAATCGCCGAGCTCCACTCTCAAGTACGCAAACGAACCACCTAATAATCATCCATTTCTATACCTTGGTGAGGTTTGAAAAACACATGTAAAGAAGTAGCAGAAGAAAGAAAGATACCAGCGACGGGAATTTCGACGGCGAATTCGGTGTAGCAGAAGACAGAAAGCATGGCAGAGACGCCGGAGATAACGTAGGACAAAACGACGGCGGGTCCGACGTGGTTCCTGACCTCATAGCCGGTGAGGACGAAGATGCCGGAACCTATGACGCTGCCCATTCCGAACCATATGAGATCCCACCATGTGAGCGTCTTCTTCATGTCGTGGTGGCTGCGCCGCTTCATTTCCACCAACTCCACCTCCTCCATGGACCGACCCGTCACTCGATCCACTAGCCTCCATGGCGTCTCCAACAACGCTTTCTTGTACTTTGATAAGCTCTCGAACGACTCCAACGTTATTGCCTCAGAGTACCTTCTGTTCTCGTCGTTTCCCTCCATTATTTCTTCTGCATGCTCCTCAATAACACATAACTTAGTGCACCATAACCAATCCTTGATTGTGTAGAACTCTTTTAGCAACCTCATTGTATTTTCTTGAGATATTTTTTGCTTAGAAAGTGATGTGAGTGACCCTACATAGACAAGTTGCAGCTTTGGGAACATTTAAGATAATATAAATTTTCAAATTTAGGTTCTATCGGTAGTTGATACTTCCCTCTCATCTGTAGTTTAAAATTTTTATAACCCTTACTTGGAGACATGTTAATGGATCTGTTAAATTCATTTTCTATTTTGTACCCGTGTGTACCGTTACATTGGCTCACCTATATAAGGGTTAATGTTGTTTCAATAAAAGTGTGCTTCTATCACAGTTTACTCATATATATGCTTTTGTTTCATTCTCTGATTCACGTTTAATATGGTATCAAGATCAAGGTTTGAGTGAGTGGCCTGTGAAGTGAAGGGTAGCTATCTTGATAGTCCAAGATCGAGTTTATTGGAATCAAGAACAATGTGAAATCTGCAAGATTCACTCAGCAAACAATGTGAAATCTTCAAGATTCACTCAGCAAACAAAGGAAGATGGTTGGTAATGGAAGCATCATCCCAGGGGCAATACCTGTGAGGGGAAGTTGTTTGATGATTGGAGAATCAAGACGAAGGTAATCTTTGGGTATCAGGACCTGTCAGAGGTGATTCTGGTTGGTCTTGAAGATCCAGGGCAAAAGGCTAGTGATGAAGAGAAGAAGGCTTTCAAGAATCGGTAGAAACTTAATGATAAGGCCAAGTTTTTGTTGTATCAGTGTGTGAGTTCCAAAATCTTTAACAAGATCTCGAAGGCAGAGACTGCTAAGGAGGCATGGGGGATTCTTGTCAAAGACGTACGGAGATGATGACAAGAATAAAAAGGTGAAACTACACACGATAAGAAGAAAGTTTGAGCTTCTGACGATGGAAGAGAATGAGACCATTGCAAAATATTTTGACAAAATTCAGGAGTTGGTTAATGCAATGAGGGCATGCAAGGATAGCATCACAGATCAATCTATGGTTGACAAGATCTTGAGGACTCTTCCTCAACGATTTGACCATCTGGTGGTGACCATTGAAGAAACGTGTGATCAATGGACTTAGAAGATTTGCAGCATTCATTGGAAGCTCACGAGTGCAGAATCAATGAGCCAAAAAGGATTCAAGAACTAGCTCTTAAAGCAAGAACTAGATATAAAGAAAGGAGTAAAAAGGATGGTCAAAAGAATAGCAGAAAATTGGAGGCTAACAAGACGAAATGGAAGTCAATAGGTGAATCAAGAGAGGGTAATCGAAAGGAAAACTCTTTTGGGAATGATGAAAAGGAATGGAAGTTTGACAAGAGGAAGGTGCAGTGTTGTCAACGGGACACTTTGCCCGCGAATGCCGTAACGGTGGAGTGAAAGGCAAGAAGAGTCAGGTGTATCTTGCTAAAGAAGAGTTGTCCGATTCTGAAGTAGTAATACTGATGGCACAGACAGAGATAGTGAGTAACGATGAGTCTTTGTGGTATCTGGATTCGGGTTGCTCAACTCATATGATCGGGAGGAAGGACTGGTTTGTGAACATTCAAGAACCACCCTCACATGGGAGGATCAGGTTTGCTGATAATAGTAGTCTAATAGTAAGAGTGGGAAAAGTTGTTTTAAGGGATCTTGATGGAAGAGAAATTATAGTAGAAAATGTACTATACGTGCCAGGTTTGAAGACTAATTTAATGAGTCTTGGGCAACTTCTTGAAAAAGGGTTTTCAACGAAGATGGAGGACAGTTGCTTAAGTGTGTTCGATCAATACAAAAGAACAGTAATTCAAGCCAAACTGTCCCATAATCGAACTTTTCAGATTGGGACGAAGACTTTGAAACATCAGTGTTTCTCTACAGTAGAAGCTAAGGCAGAATGGTTGTGGCATCAAAGATTTTGCCATCTCAATTTCAGAGATTTGCATCAGTTAGGAAGCAATCAAATGGTTTCTGGTCTACCCAAGATCAACGTTCTAGAAGAGGTTTGCAGAGATTGTGTGCAGTGCAAAAAAACTCGTAAAAGATTTAGCAAATGGTTACCCATAAAGACCACCGAGAAATTGGGGCTAGTTTATTCTGACGTTTGTGGTCCCACACAAGTCGAAACACCTGGAGGTAACAAGTACTTTTGTACTTTTATCGATGATGCTACAAGAAAGACACAGGTGTATCTTGTTAAATGGAAGAGTGAAGTGTTTGATGCATTCAGAAGATTCAAGAAAATAGCAGAGAAGCAAAGTGGGATGACTGTGAAGGTGCTACAGACATATGGAGGTGGAGAATATGCTTCCAATGAATTCATAGATTTTTGTGAAGAAGAAGGTTTGGTGCACGAAGTCACTCCCCCTTATACGCCCCAACATAATGGTTGTGTCGAAAGAAAGAATATGAGCTTGATGAACATGGTAAGGTGCATGTTACGTGGGAAGAAGTTACTTTAGTTCCTCTAGGGAGAAGTAGTAAGCACTGCTTCATACGTGTTGAACAGGTGTCCCACTAAACTTTGCAGAAATTGACACCTGAGGAGGCTTGGACAAGTGTGAAACCAAGCATGTCACACCTTAGGACTTTTGGTTCGCTATGTTGGAAACCGGTTCCTGATCAACTAAGGAAGAAATTGGATGATAAAGGGGTACCACAAGTACTGGTTGGGTATCATTCAACAGGAGGCTATATGCTTTTTGATACATAAACGAATCAAGTGAGTATTAGTAGAGATGTGGTAATCGACGAAATAACAAAATGGAACTAGTAGTAGTCTACGACTAGTGAAGCACAATCTAAGGTGATTTTTGCAGATAATTCTAGATCAAATGTGGCTGATAGCAATGATCAGGAAGCAATAAGACGTTAATCTCATGTTAAGAAACCACCAACACATAAGCAAGATTATGATTTCCTTCATGATTCTATGGTTTCCTCTAAGGGTAATCTGATTCATTTTGCCTTTATTGTTGAAGCAGAACCACTCAGTTTTGAAGATTCAAAGACAGATGGGAAATGATGGAAGGCTATGAAGGAAGAAATCAGATCGATTGAGAAGAATAACAGTTGGAAGTTAGTTGATTTACCAATTGATAAGAAGCCAATTGAGCTAAAGTGGTTTTATAAGACAAAGGTAAACCCAAAAGGTGAAATAGTGAGACTCGCTTGGTTGCAAAAGGGTATTTGCAAAGGGAAGGAGTGGATTATGGAGAAGTATGTGCTCCCGTGGCACGCATTGAAACAGTTTGTTTAGTAGTGTCAGTGGAAAACCAAGAAGGTTGGAGCATGCATCAACTGGATTTTAAATCCGCATTCCTAAACTATTTTCTTAGGGAAGAAGTATATGTCTTACAACCTCGTGGTTTCGAAGTTAAAGAGCAAGTACACATGGTCTACAAAATTAATAAAGCTTTATATGGCCTAAAACAAGATCCAAGAGCTTGGAATAGGAGAATTGATGAATTTCTTTGTTAGATAGGGTTCCTGAAGTGCACATCTGAATTCGGGGTTTATGTTAAGAATTTAAGTGGTGAAGGAAAACTCATTATTTGCTTATGTACTGTGTGGTCCACCGACTCCTCGGCACAGTAGTCTTTTTCTAAAAACCTTCGCGTTTCACCTTCGTCATCGCTCAAGGCTGGGAGGGCTTGTGTACTGAACGGCCTATCGGTGCATCGGCCTAACAAACCAAACTCAAGCAGCCACAGGCTGCTAGCTACGGTCTATAGCGGACCTTAAGGCGACCGACCCATCGGTCAGACGAGTTAAACACCTTTAATCGTTTAAAACTGTTCACCCATAAAAGATAACCCGCCAGGCCGTGCAACCATCGGTCGATCAGCCAGGTGGAAAACTGGACCAATCAGCCAAATTAATTAAAATAAAGCAAGTCAGTAATCATAGTTAAAAAGCTATTGGGTCGCGATTAAGGAGCCCTATTCACAGGCCCACACCGGAAACTATAAACAGGGTCTCGAGGTAAGGTGGTGAGGATCTTTAATGCGCATTTATTACAGTGGTTATAATTATCGACCGTTCGGCCCTAAAACTAACTTAAGCATCGGAACCTTTTAGACAGGTACACCGATCGTCCGCCCGACCGATCGAGGAAGAAGGAAGATTGTGTGCAACGGAGGATACAGCAAATTACTTTAGAAGAACGCATAGAGGAGAAAGAGGGATAATTTTAGTGTTAATAGTAGGTGATTGGTCCTTACACCCGAAACATTTTGGCGCCCACCGTGGGGCCGAGCAGCCGTTAGCAGACCTTATACCCTTATGGTGACCACAAGAAACAGGACAAGCAACGCAGACGGAGGAAGGATGGCGGATGATCAGGCTGATACGAGAGAGATTATCAGGGCAATGCAGCAGCAGATGGATGAGATGCACAGATGCATGCCCTGCGGGAGGAGAACGCCGCTCTTCGGCAGAAAGACGAAGCCATTCCCTCAACCCCAACTGTACCCGACCCTCTTCGTTTGAGCAGGGTGCAGCAACACCGAGAAGCCGAGCGGATGGAGAGTTGACCCCCCCCCCCAACGGGAGCTGAGCAGTCGCAGCCAGTGCAAGTGGAGAGAACATAAGCATCCAGGGGGAATGCATCCCATACAATGGCCGAAAGCTCAGGGGCTAGCAGAGGAGGTCACCCTTCCAGACAACCGATCCACGTTGCGGGAAACTTCCCTTTCACTCAGTTTATTCTGAAGACTCCTCTGCCCGAGCGGTGGAAAATGCCAATGTTTGATAAATACGATGGCACGACCAACCCGGATAATCACAAGCGAGTGTTCACGCACTAGATGATATTTCATGCGGTGAGCGACCCGATCTGGTGCCGCGTGTTCTCAACCTCCTTGACGGGGGAAGTGTTAGAGTGGTTCTCCGAGTTGTCGGCCAACAGCATCGACTCCTTCGCCACTTTGAAAGCCAGGTTTAGCACGCAGTTCGCCCCCTTGCGACTGGCTATACTGACAGTGGACAATTTGGTTAACATTCGCCAAGAAGACGGGGAATCCTTGAGGAGTTATCTCGACTGGTATAACTGGATGTCAATCAAGATCAAGGACCTCAGTGACAAGATCGCCCGACATCATTTTTCGTACGGCCTGCAGTCGGGCGTCTTCGCGGATAAGATAAGCCGCAAGAAACCAAAAACGATGGAAGAGATGAGGAAACGAGTGGCTAAGTTCATTCAAATGGAGGATATGCAGGAGTTTCGGGTGAAGAAGAGAGAGAAGGAGGACGCGATCGCACAGAAAAATGCCACCCGACCGAGCAAACAGCTCGCTCGGCCTAGTGAGAAGAAAATGCCCAAGTTCACCACGTACACTCCGTTGGCCGTCCCAGGGCAAAGATCTTGCAGGAGGCCTTTAGCGCCGATACACTTCCGGCTCCTAGAAGAAAACCCCCACCCCTTGATGCCGACGGCAGCAAGCACTGCCAATATCACCGAACTATCGACCACACCACGGAAGAATGCCACACGCTCCGGGACAAGATAGAGGAGCTGATCCGACAAGGGCACCTCAAGAAATATATCAGGCAGGATCGTCCCCCGCAAAGCCAGGCGAAGAATAGGAGCCCTATCCGAAGGCAAGCCCCCCCAAGGCGTGAAAGGCGGCAAGAACGGGAGCCCGACCGGCGAAGGGGGGAACTCTCCAAAGAACACCAGAGCCCGAGAAGTCGTAGTAGGAGCAGAGACAAATCCTTAAGGGGGTATATAAACACTATCTTAGGAGGATTCGTGGGAGGAGGATCGAGCTCGTCCGCTCAAAAAAGGCATGTCAGGGCGCTCAAGTCGGTCCATCTTGTGGAGAAGAAGGTGTGATCGATGCCCCCCATTACCTTCACCGATGAAGACTTTAAGGCGCCCGACCCGGATCATGATGACCCGATGGTGATCTCCATCGAAGTGGCGGAGTACGGGATCGGGAAGGTCCTGGTTGATCAAAGAAGCTCCGTCAACATCCTATATTGGAAGACTTTCCAGAAGATGAACCTCTCCGAAGACTTGATCGTCCCCTACAACGAGAATATCGTCGGATTCTCGGGCGAGCGGGTAGATATGAGGGGATACTTGGACCTCCGCACCAGGATCGGTTCTCGTAGAGACGGACGGGAGGTAAGGGTCAGGTTCATCCTAGTTGAAGCTAACACTTCCTATAATGTTTTGCTAGGAAGGCCTTGCCTAAACGTCTTTGGGGCTATCGTCTCCACCTTACACCTAGAAATGAAGTTCCCGTTAGACAAGGGGACGATATGCACTGTACATGCCGACCAGCAGATTGCGAGGCAATGTTACGCCGCTGGGCTGAAGATCGCCTCGTACAGCCGCCCCAAGAAGAAACATCGATCAGAGGTGGCAATGACTGATATGAACCCCCGAACTAATACGAAGGATCGAATACAGCGGGCAGAGACACCAAGGACATACCGATCGGGAGGCAGCCGCATCAGTAGGAACCCCTTGGAAAGTTGGTTTGAAACTTGAGAAAAATAATGTAGATGAGTGTTTTGATCCTACTTCATACAAGAAGATTGTAGGAAGTTTAAGGTACTTGTGTCACACCAGACCAAACCTTAATTACAATGTTGGAGTCATAAGCAGGTTTATGCAGGAACCTAAACAATCACACTTGACAAATATGACAGGAAAAGCACAGTTGGCTACTTGTTTTTCTTTGGGGAAGCACCTATTAGTTGGAGTTCAAAGAAGGAATTTGTGGTGGTTCTCTCCACCTGCGAAGCAAAATACATTGTTGCATCGGATGCAACATGTCAAGTATCCTAGTTGAGGAATCTAATTAGTAAATTGCAAATTGGAGATAGTAGAACAACAAAACTTATGGTTGATAACAAATGAGCCATCGATTTGGCTGGGCATCCAGCTTGTCATGGGAAGAGTAAGCACATAAAAACAAGGTTTCATTTCCTATGTGAACAAGTGAATTTGGAAAAGCTGAAACTGGAATATTGCAGGTCTGAAGTTCAACTTGCACCTTGTTTACAAAAGCTCTTAAATATGTTAAGTTTAAGCTACTGAGAGAGCTTATTGGTTTGGTTAATGTGAAGTTTGTTTCTGACTTGAGGAGGGATGTAAGAAATTAAGTTAGAATTAGTTAATGGATTTGTTAAATTTGTTTTCTATTTTGTAACCATGTGTATTGTTACATTGGCTCACCTATATAAGGGCTAATGTTGTTTCAATAAAAGTGTGCTTCTATCATAGTTTACTCAGATATATGCTTTGGTTTCATTCTCTGATTCACATTTAATAATATATTGTATAATATATCTTAGCATAAATAGTTTTAAAATATTTTTGAGAATTTTAATGAAATTAAAAGAGACCAGTTATTACTCTACATGGCCATCATTTTTAACTCAAATTTTGTTTTCATCATCCTACATGAACATGATATTGAGTTGAGATTTCTTTTAAGTTCTCGTGCCTTGTTTGAATTGTCGTTTGCCTTTCACAGTGTTTGATCTACACTGTCCTTCACATTGCGAGTATGTTTGCAACGACCATGATTTTTTGGCCTAAGTATTTTTCTTTGAGTTAGGAAATTTCTTGATATTTTTGTCTCCAATTAGAAACCTTTGGTTTTAGGCCGGAACAAATGTGATGGGATTATTCCTATTGTTTAACTTATTGGAAAACATTTGGGTTTCCATGATTAATGTTTCCCCATATGGTTACACTTATTATGAAATGCCAAAGACAATGAGGAGATGAGATTGAAGGCTTATAGTACTTCACCTCTATAAATAATAGTTATTATTAAAAATAAGGGAAACAACCATAAGAGTGAACTAAAGAGTGGTAAAGATAAAAACATAAGTAATTTCAAGTCTACGTAAAATTCAAAATTGTGCAGTGTCTTCATTGCATAAAATGGAACAAATAGAGAGAAAATGCTTCCCTCGAAAAAAACTATAACAAAGATGAGAAAAATGTGATAGAATCCTTACATGATAATAACACGTTTTATTTGGTGAAGTTGTAAGAAGGCCTTGAATGATTGGTGGACTTATCGGAGTTAAGTATGAGAGGAATTCCATTACTCCTTCTATGTATAAAGCTAAATTAGTGACAAAGGGTTTTAGTTATAGGGTGTTGATTTTAGTGAGATTTTTACCACATGTAAAAGTGTCACCCATCATAGAGTTACATTAAGTTGAAATGCTAATTTTGGTTTGAAGGTAGAGAAAATGGATCGAAAACTACTTTCCCTTACGGTGCTTTGAGGGAAGAGATTCACAAGAAGCAACTTCATTTTCTTGTCCAGGGTAAGAAAGAATTATGTTAGGTTGAGAAAGAACATATACATTTTGAAGTGAACTCCAAGACAAGGTTATAAGAAGGTTTAGTCTATTATGTGTCAACAAGACTACAATAAAACTATTATTGACCATTTATCTGTTAGAAAGTTTGGTGATGATTCATTATCATGTATGTTAATGACATGTTTATTGTTGGAAAAGATATTTTCACAATTGACAAGTTAAAAAGTGGTTGGGTGAGTCATTTGTCATGAACGACGTGGAAGGTGATAAATGAATTCCTGGTATAAGAATGTGAGGTAGGAAAGAGAAGAAGCTTTGTTTATCACAACAACATTATATCAAAAGAGTATTATAGATATTCCATATGGAATAATTCAAGGTAGTGAGTACTCTTTTTGTTACTCATCTTCATTTAAGTTGTAAACAAAGTCCACAAACTAAGGAAACAAGTATGAAATAGGTTCTTTATGGATTTGCAATAGGTAGTTTGATGCATGCAATGGTGGTATATAGCACACGTTGTTACAATTAGTATATTTTTGTTAAACTTTAGTAGAGAACATTGCAATGTAATGTAATGGATTTTGTAGTATCTTTATGGTACTACTAATATTAAACTTTCTTTTAAACGTACTTTGGTAAGGTGCTTAATTTCATATATGATTATAGATATTGATTCAAAAAATTCCACTTCATGCTCTTTCATTAATTTTGCAAAGAGTGTTGTCATAAAAGCTTCTCCTACAAATGTCACTACAAGAAAATTCCTAAATAATGATCAATTTTAGTGACTAAAAATACTTAGTTACTATATTGACCAATTTAGATACCAATTTATAAACTAAAAATTATTGGTGATTAAAATAATTTCTTTTGTGATTAAAAAATTATAATTGATTTCTAAATTTATAATTTTAATAGTTTCTATTATGAATTGGTATCTAAATTGCTCACTAACATTAGCTACTAAAGTTTTAGCTATCGAAGAAATTAGTCTCTAAACATACTTTTTGTTACTAAAATGGGTCATTATTTAAAAAATTTCTTGTAGTGTGTGTAGCTTTGCCTACTAAAGAGACATCATTCATTCTCATTACTAACACATTAAAGACTTGTTATGGTGAAACAAATTCCTTCAAAGACTTTGGTCTTCCTCAAGAAAGATATATATTATTTGTAGATAGTCAGATAGTTATTAATCATGGTAAGAATTTAACTTTTTTTTCTTTCAAAATTTAAACATATTAATGTGAGGTGTCAATATATACAAGATGTTTCTGAAGTTATGTTGTTTGAATTAGGTAAATATTCATATTGATGATAGGGAAACCAATATATTGACTAAGACTTTACTACGAGGAAAGTTTTGAGTTTGTTCGCGTGGTTAGTTCTACGTAATTAAGGAGATGTTTGTTAGCTTTAGGACTCCCTTTACATGTGAAAAATATGCTCAAATATGTAAAACTATTTTGTCTCACTTGAGAGAGGACTTAAGGATACTTAATATTGGAAATAGTGACAACAAATAAGGAAAGAGTAAGAGAAGAGTGCAAATTTTTTAGTTATAATCGAGAATTCATTCACTTTTTTGGAATTGAACTAATTGGTGAAAAGATCATAAAAGAATAATTCTATGATTTCAGCATTAAATGAATTAAAGACTTAAAAAGGTTAATAATTCGTAGAAGCGACCCTATTTAGATTATTCATATTCTTGTTTATTTATGATTGTTGTTTGTTTTGTTTTGGCTAATTGTATTGATTGTATATCCCTATATTAAACACTCTTTTATAGTCTTTATTCACCACAATGAATGTATATATTTGATTTGGACAACTAATTAGTGATTTTTACTTTGATAACAGAAAATTTCTTTTATACTCTTGTTCTCTTATTGTACTTATTTTATTTTGTATTCCTCTTATATTTTTTTAAGTTTAGAGTGTTTATCACACTACTTTTTGCTTTACTATTAAGTTATTATTTTAATCTATTCAATATTAATATTTTATTTTACCTAGTCTAATATTATGATCAAGGTGTTATTTATTTATTTCATGTCTCCTATTTTACAAAAAAAAAAAATTGTTTTATGATTACATGACCTCTAAAAATAAGTTATTTGATGAAGTTGATGTTTTAAATGGACTAAATAATTTAACCAAGTTTTATATTAGACTAAATGAATATTACTATGATCTGATTTTAAAAAAAATTATAAATCTTAAAAGTTGAAAAGTACTGTATTTATTCAAATTTAAGTCATATTAATGAAATTAGTTTTAAATTTTAGATACAATAATTTAATACATAAATTTTATATATTAAAATAATATTATTTTTAACATTTTAAAATTACCTTATTACTTTTAAAATCACATTTGTTAATAAATTGAAGGATAAATTCAATACTAACTAATCCATTCTATGTTGATTTTTTAACATTTTATTTCTATCATCATCAAAATATATTGATTTTAATATGTTCAAAAATAAATTTATCTATTTTAAAACATTAAAATCAATATACATATATTTTGAAATTATGATTAAAAATAACAATAAAATTTAGAAGGGAATCTAAATTCATGGAAATCTAAATCTATTTAGATTCCAATTAGATAAACCGAGACAAAATTGACCTATTTCGGTTTAAGTCAATAAAACACTCTTTCTTTTAACTCTAAATCCAATTTCCAAGTTATTAAAGTCAGATCATTCAATCAGCCCTATTTTACGCAACTCTAACTATCTCACTCCGAAAACAAACCAACAATTTAAAACTCATTCAATGCCTTCCACCTCAAAACAGAATTTCAAAATTTCCTCTCACCGAATATGCTCTTAACTTTATCAATTGTATTCGTTCATGCATTTTACATGGTAACTTTGTTCAGGCCTATGACATTAACATATAAAAATTAGGCTTCAATGCTCCTTATTTTTTTTTATTTTATTAAATTTGGTTACCATTTTCGTTTTACATTCATTTAGGTTTTTATTTTTGTCAATTTGACCATTTTTACTGAGGGTGTATAAATAGACATTAATGAACATTGCATGTCACATTTAGCTCTTGATTTTTTATTTAATATTTGTAAATTTTTTAATTTTTTAATTTTAAAAAAAATTGTTCACGTATCAAGTCACAATTGTGTCATATGTCAATGTCACTTTGTGGTTATATTATTTCTTTTTATTCAATTTAGTCTTTATATTCGTTATTTGTATTTAATTCGGTCTATTTTTATTCAATTTAGTCTCAATTTTGGTTAAAATTGAATAATTTTATCCTTTTTGAGACCATATTTATTTTTTTATAAATATTATATATTTTTATTAAAATTATTTTTATTAATTATTTTTTTAAATTCATCTATAAATTATTTTTTTAAATTCATCTATAAATTATTAAATTTAATTATAATTTGAATATAATTATTAGATTCAATCGTAAAATAAAATATAATTATTTAAAATATTATTCAAATATAATTATTTAATGTTTTAGAAAAATATATTAACATTTCTAAAATTAACATTTAAATCTAAAATTTGTAATAATTTTATTGTGTTTTAGATTTTAAATCTAAAATGTTTTATATTTAAATGTCAATTTTAGAAATTTTTAGAAATGTAAGTATACTTTACTAAAATATTTCTAATATTTTTAAATGTTAATTTTAAAAGTATTAATATTTTATAATATAATTATTAGAAGAAAACATTTAATAATTATATTTTAATATTTTAAGTAATTGTATCTTATTTAATAATTAAATATGACAACTATATTCAATTTATAATTAAAAAATTATTTGTATAATGTGTATAAAAACATTAAATTTGGCATAAATTTGAAAGAGACAAAGTTATTTCATTTTAACCATAATTGGGATTAAGTTGAACAAAAATAATGAAGATAGAAATTGAAGTGGAGAAAAATAGCGAAAAACTAAATTGAACAAAAGAAAATAACACAACCAAATACTAATATGTGACATTGACATGTGATATTGATATTGACACATGTTATGATGTTTGGCTTTTGTATTTTTTTGTCCTTTTGACCAGCTATTTGTAAAATGGGGTCGTTTAAATTTTTTTTTGTAAAACAAGGTTAAGTCGTGGTAGGGGAGTACGACATTAAAGGTTAAGTCGTCCTCCCTTCAACCGGTTTCAACTTTTTTTTAAAAAAAAAAATAAAGTCGTCAGGTGCAACAACGGTTTATGAAAATCTAAGGTTGAAGTCGTCGTCTTCATAGCTGACGACTTCTCATGCTCTTTCTCTCACCCTCTCTCACTCTCCGCCATGGAAATAGATGAGAGCTCTGCCTCCACATCGGAGCCAGACTCCGATGACAACCACCGCATCCCGACCAACCACCACCTCAACCCTCCCTCCGGCCTCACACCGCACAAGTTCAGCTCCCTCGTCCCCTTCATCACGGAGCACCACACCTACCTCGTCGGCGCCGGCCAATGCCCTTCCCTTCTGGCCCAACGCGTCCAGGCTCCACCAGAAGTCGTCTGGTCCGTCGTCCGCCGTTTAGACAAGCCCCAGACCTACAAGCGCTTCATCAAGAGTTGTGCCGTCAAAGACCCCTTCCACTCCCCGAAGTCGTTAGCAGTGAAGACGACTTCAATCTCAGATTTGTACAAATCGTGTTTGCACTTGACGACTTCGTTTTTTTTTTAAAAAATGGAACCGGTTGGGAGGAGGACGACTTCACCTTTAATGTCATCCTCTCCCTTAACGACTTAACCCTATTTCACAAAAAAAAAAAATTCAAACGACCCAATTTTACAAATAACTAATCAAAAGGACCCAAAAATACGAAAAAACCTATGATGTTTACTTGACATGTGGAAAATTATTTTTTAAATTAAAGAAATTAAAAAAATAAATAAAAAAACAGGCACAAACATGTGGTATTTAGGACGTCAATGGGAAGGGTAGGGTACGGATAATAGCTCCATCATACCCTACCCGATAGTTAAATATCCGTCTTACCCGTACCCATATTCGTGTGGGTATCCGTTATGCGGGTATCTGTATATTTTTTTAATATCCACGGATATTCACGAATACTCGCAGGTATTTAAAGAGGAAAATTTTAATATTTAACAACATATTTTAACCATAAATTCATATAAAAATATAATGCATAACATTCACAAATTTAAAACAAAGTGTAAATAACCCATTTAAAGAGTGTTGAATGAGAATTTACAAAAACAATGTAGATTTTTGAAAATCAACTAATAAAAATAACTCATTCAAACTTAATATGTTAATGTCTTAATCATGATTTTTTATTTTATTTTTTATTTAAATTAGAGTATAGCGGATACAGATATCCACTAGTACGAATACTATGATATTCGTACCTGTCCTGTTAACGTGTGGGTATAAAAAATATATGTACATGTTATTTACGGATATCCATTTACAGTATTCATTTCCTACTTATTGCATGTTTTATTCATGGATATCCGTAAATATAAATTTTTTTGGCATCCCTACGTAACATGCACTACATTAACTATTTAAATACCTTTAATAAAAAAAACAAAATTGACAGAAATTAGGAGTTAATTAAAAGGTATAACAAAAAAATGAAAATCAAATTGAACAAATTGAACAAACATAATGAAAATAAAAACTATTTAAATCTAAAAATTAAATTAAAGTGTTTCGGAATAAACTCTGTCTTCCTCTATTTCACAACCATTCCCAACAAAGAAAATTGTTATTTTTATTTATAATAATTAGGATTATGACAATATTATTAAAAACACATTTAGAATTTGTTATTTGTTTGCCTCCGGTGTTGTCCACCCTAAGAAAAATGATTATTTTCCATTGAAAAGTAAATTAAGAGATGAAACAAAAAGTCCCCATGATTCAAAATGAACGTAATTCATGTAAACTCTCTTAATATATATTTAGAATATGTATAAATATAGATATAAATATAGAATGCATACCTCTTGTTTTTGTGACTTTGGATCCGAAGATGAAAATCGCAGAGGCTTCTTCTATGCAACTTGTTCTCAAGTAATGAGAAAGAAAGAAGAAAACCAAAAATCAAAAACCTTCCTTTATCACAAATTTATTATAAATTAATTTGTATTGAATATATAGGAAAAATCGAATTTATAAATTAATAAAACAAAACCCTTGACTTATAAGGTCCTGCCGGCACCAAGACAACCCTGACAAATGCTTCCGATGGAAACAATTTTGCATATTCAAAATATCCATAAGGTAAAAGTAAACCTATTACAATGACCTAAATATTAAAAAAAAAAAAATCTGTTACGTTTTAATAAGAAGAAAACTCGGTCATGTTTTATTAAGAAGAAATATCTGGCATGTTTTAGTAAAACTAAAGCAAAATTCTCCGAAGTATTTTCAAGAGAGAAACATTGAAATATTTTCTTCACAAATTAAATTAATTAATTAATAAACAATTCATATACTCTCTCTAATTTTCTGTGTATGAATTAAATTTAACAAGGAAGACATTTACTCATTTCTTTTTCTTTTTCTTTTCTCTTCTAAAAATGATTATGAAAATACAGTTTCAAAAATACCCTTAATAGCACCGTTTTAAAGAAACACTTAGAATTGATGGAATCTTTTATGCACAGCTAACAAACATGGAGAAAAAATTAGACTACCTCTTTTGATAGTGTTCATACCTTGATGTAGTTGTAACACTTATACAGAGTATAAATAATTTAAAATAGGTGATAGGAAAGGGACATGAAGAAAGTGAAAATAATTAAGACACATATATTTCTTTGTTTGTAGTGAGTAAGTAACTGGTCATTTTCTTCTTGAGTTGAGGTTTCAGAGGGTTTGCTTCCCTTATATTTGGACATATTATTTGTTGTATCTGTCCTAAGAATCTTTTATGTGCACAACTGTGTATCTATATATTATTTATCTGTTTTCCCAATGCTCATTTCTTTTTATAAAGAAAAATTCAAAATTTATCATCATTTAAGTGAGTTTTTTATTTTAATTTTTAAGAAAGTGTAAAAAAAACAAATTGTTTCAGAAAGTATTGTGTCTCGAAAAATTTCATACATAGGATGTTTTGAAAAACTCATTCAAAAAGTATTATATCTATTTCGGAAAGTGTTTTAGCAATTTTATTCCAAAATGCAGAGATCTTATTCCAAAAATGCCATAAAACTTGTTCAGGAAAGTTTCGGAAATGTATGATTCAGAAGATGCTTTTACAAAAGGTAAAATAGTCATTATGAAAACTAAAGGAACTGCACAAAGAAATTATGGAGGTTCTGAAAATAAAAGTAGGTTTAAAATGAATCGAGTCATCCTTTATAAAATTGAGATTTTGTAAAATGGCTTTTTCTTTCTGTACTCTTCTATTTTTACATACACTCCCATGAGTTTTTGGAATACCCATCTTTTCCCTTGAACTTTTATTTGCAACGGTCTCCTCCTTGGAAGAGACTGTGTTCAGATTCTGCCAAAGGTTCAAACTTGGAAGAGAAGAAATCTGGCAAGGGGTGGTGGTGTTTTGAATTCACTTAGGCCGGTAAGTGGAAAAGGGTATGCGAAGGTGATTTTTGTTTTGTTTTATTTCTTGCATTAAGATTGGTTTACCTGAATTTGGAGTTTGGAAATAAGTTTCTAGAACACGTAATCTGAAATGTGCTTTTTCTAGAAGAGAAAAATGCATTCTGGATTTGTGTTTCCGGAAGCATGTCTTGTACATTCTGGAAAGCGCGTTCCATAATTATTGCTGAAGTGTTCCTGAATGAGAAATCCACATTATTTTCAGAAGTATGCAGTGGATAATGAATGTAAGCTACATAATTGTGGTAATTTTTTTTTCAACAAATTAGGTAAAGTTTACTAACGCATTAATATTTATATACTATGTAGTAGTCAAGCACTTTTAAAATTTAGTTTCCTTTCATGAGTTGAATTTAATTAATGCATTTTGTGTATCCCTACTTGGGACTGCCTGATGCATGCTTGTCTTGTCTTGGAGGCCATGGTTTTGTAAACCATAGTGGGTAAAACTTTGATTTGGTTTCCCTAAATTTTCTGTAAATTATGTTTAAGATTAACACAAACTATTTAATTAAAAAAATTAACACCAAATATAGTTTTTACTCATCCAATACTGTGATTAATTAGTATCTATATACATTTAGTAAGTTTCAGAGTTGAAAGTAAAACTAAGTTATATAGATCTTTTGGTTCAAATATCATTAAGCCCACTTTGCTTGCTTATTTTTTTAAGATTAATGAGTCTTAGACTTTGCTTCCATATTTAGACATTATGGGTATATATTGCTGTGTAGTCTTGAAAAATTACAGGTGTATATAGATGAGATTTAAAATATTTGAACAGGACATAAGCAACTGCAAAAGAACTGATTTTCTATTATACATTTTCCACCTACATAGTAATGTCTCCTTGTGCACTTCTACCTGTACAAGTAGAAGTGAAAGGTGCCATCTATTCTTTATTTCTGTATATACTTTCTCATAATGAAAATTTACAGATTTATAAAAATAAACATAAAATTATCTGTACAGAGCATGAGCAATTTCAGAAGAACTTGTATATTGTACATTTCTGATCACTTTCATAGGAGGTGTCGGCAATGTTCCCTTTGCATTTCTATCAAGAAGAATTGAAGATAAAGGCTCCACAATCCTTTATTTCTGTCACAATGTTCCTTCAAAAGTGTTTGCGATAGATCTTTATGCTGGTTTCCAAATGCATCTTCATAGGTATCATCTCTATGTCTGGATAGTGTCACTTGGAGGGTCAACTGTGATCCAAAGCAGTGCAATGGTAATGGAGAGAATTCCTGACCAGACATAAATAATTGTGGGCACCCTTCCTCTCTTTCCCATCAACCCTTTAGCAAAAGGGTACATATGAGACAGCACCCAGAAGCTGAAGAACATGCTTCCCAAGAGCTTATTCCACTGTGGTATCACACTGAACACAGTCCTTAAGAATCCCATGACCAAAGCAATGATGTTAATGATGATAATTGTTAGTGGCATGATGAAGAGACTTGTCCATTTGACAATGTAAAGATCAGCAAATTCGTCTTGTTCTTCATCACCTGCTGACTTAGAGGTTAAGGTAAAGGAAATTTCTATGCCAGCCACAACCTTTAGCAAACCTTGTATGACAGCAACAAGGTGAGCACTAGTGCCACCAATGACCCAAAACTGCTCATTGCGCCACCATTCCTCGAGGGCAATGCCTGACCACTTCACTTCAAGGAGGGATATGAGAGTGAGGCAAATGGTGATGAGCAACAGATAGGTCAAGAAAGCCACATTCAAGCCTTCCACTATGAACTGTCCAGAGAAAAGAGAGAGTGCAGGAATGAAGCAATACACCACCAGAAACAGTGAGGTGAACGGGTAGATGCCAACATTGAGGTACGAAATTCTCTGCAAGAACTTGAGGCGCCTGCTAGCGAAAAAGGCATTGTTTCTTGAGAAGAAAATCTCCACAGAACCTGTGGCCCATCTCAGCACTTGATGCAGACGATCAGTGAGGTTTATTGGTGCAGTGCCACGAAAAGCATCTCTCTTTGTGATGCAATAAATTGATCTCCAACCACGGTTGTGCATCCTGTAACCAGTCACCACATCCTCAGTCACTGACCCGTAAATCCAACCTACCCTGTCCCCCCATTCGGTCTTGTCCTCATACCTGCATTATCAAAACATCCAAATCATTTCCTTGGTTTTCTCTCTGTGCATGATATCATGAAAGGAAAAAGAGGATAAGTTAATTTTTCCTTATACACAAACATGTTTGTGATGGATTGTTCTATCCAACAACTCTTGAGTTTAGCTGTGAAAATCATTATTAATATTTTTTTTTTCTTTATGAGACTTGTGAGTAGAGAGGTAACAGTGAAGCAAATTACCAGCATGAGATGACAGCAATGGCCTCAGCAACGGTGGGGGCATCCAAAGGTGGACGTGGTGCGAGAAGTGCCCCAGGTGGTCTTCCATTCTTCACAGATTTGTGATCAGCAAGTGGCCTTCCGTTGTATTCAGCCACAGTTATGGAATCTGTGAACATAGTTGAGCTTCCAAATTTTTCTGGATAACCCATTTCTGAATCAGATGTTAGGGGTTGCGTGTCATCTTCAGCTTTTGCATGTGGTGCTTTAAGGTTCACCTTGGTTTTCACTCTTCCAAACACACCAGTGTGCTCAATGAATCTCGGTGGTTCAAATCCATACAGTGCATACCTCCTAAACATGCAACCTGTTCCCACATACATTGGACCTTGGAGACCATCCAGTGCTCTCATATTTCCTGATGAATTACACATTGTTAAATGCTATGTACATCCTAATAAAGGAAAGGAAATCATGCAAGTGACAAATCACTATGATCGTGTCAGAACTAACTTCTTCAAAAAGAATTAACTTATGTAGAAGTTAAAATTCAAATTTTAAAATGTGGCTGCATATGAGAGAGTTTCTTTATGGAGAAGTCTATCTAAACCTAATGGTTTGCTTCAAATGAATAATGGCTAGCAAGATATATGTGACAGGCTTGTTTTTACCATCAAAGAAGACTGTGTTGTGATTTGCATATCGATCAGAAGGATCAATCCCTTCAAACCTTTGTGGAAACTGTATGTAACATACGCGATCACCACCACGGTCCATCATGAAGCACATTCCCTCCTTCACAGCAAGGGAATTGTAGAAGTAGTGGTCACAATCCAAGTTGAGAATGAATGGTCCATTAGACAATATGGCTGAGGCTCGAACCATAGCATTCATGGCTCCTGCTTTCTTGTTATGATCATACCCTGGTCTCTTCTCTCTTGAGACATATGCAAACATTGGAATCCTGATGTCTACACCTGTGAAATCTAACTTTGTCTCATCTGCAACGCCCATTACTGGATCATGATCCGGGACCTTACTCATTATCTGTATATAATAAACATGCACATTCAGTATTAATTCTCTATGACCAACTCCATGTAATCAAGTTAATCTGAATACAAAGTACACCGAAGAAAGAAGGTTTAACTACGTTTTACTTATAGTGTTTCTCAAAGTGTAGAAACTGTAGAAACTTGAAATCAAACTTCCTAAAGTGTATAAATCAATTCTGAAGTTTAAAAATATATTTGAACTATGATTTCTTCGGTCCATCTATTTGACAAATTTTCTTTCAATTCTTTTTAAAGATACTGTTAACTATTTTGGCATGAGTAAACAAGCCAATGATGTCATGCCATCATATAGCCAATTTCGTACTTGTTAAAGTTTATCAGAATCAGAACTAACAAGTGAAAACATAATATGATAAAAATCAAATTTCACCCAATTTCAATTGATTTCAAACACTGAAGCAGAAAAAAGTAAGAACTACATACCTGCAAGATTCCAGCATGGTCACCCTTAGAGTGATCAGGTATAGGGTTATACCAAGTACCTGGCCAATGAGTGCCATCAGCCATCCATGTAGCTTTAGGGACATCACAGGTGTAATCTGATGGTAGAGTTCCTCCATTTTTGTCCTTAGCTAACTGCTTTGCTTTCTTTTCCTCTTTAGAGTTCTGCGTTTTACTTCTTTGACGTATTACCTCAGGAAGTCCATTGATTCTGACCTTAAATTCATCGTACTCTCTCTTGATCCATCTACGGTCCTTCACAAAATCGTGCCGTTTCTTGTTCTTGGTGGGGTCTTTCTTTAAATTGAAGTAAGCATCAGGATTCCTGGGTTCAATGTTGTGTTTTCTACAAAAGGGTACCCAAACCTGTGTATATGCATATCAAGAACATAGTTCATGTTGTCTCATAATCAACCTAAATTGAATAAAAATTTGTTTGATCATGTTTGATGTAGCATCCTTAATTCTATTATGTAGCATAAATTCAAAATTTTATGACAAACTATTATAGTTACAAAAGAATTATAACTAAAGCACATCTCTCTCTATATATGTGTCTGATTTCCTTTTTTTTTTTTTTTTTTTATAAAAGTTTTACCAACTGGGGTGGCTTTAGTTTATTAGATTAACTATTTTTTTTTATCATTTTTCTTATATATCAGCCATCTTATTCTTTCTCTATTCAAGGTACACCCACTCATGAAACCCAATATCAAATAGATCAATTCAGCACCTAAATTATCTTTATTTTTTATCCTAAATCTTCTGCTTCAAAATTTTAAATCTTTGAAATACAAACATAGACCTTGCAAAATCTAACTGCAAAAATACTATATTATAAACTAGAAAAGTTTACATCCACCCTTAATAAATGATGGAAGTTTATTTCAAGTCAGCATTATTTCTTACTTTAGACATTTCCTGACATGAGATGAATCAAAGCTTCTTGGATGTTCAAGTTTTGAAAACTAAAATACATTTTACTAAAATGGTTGGAAAAAAAAATTTGTTTTGGAAAAAACAAGTAAACAAAAAGTGCAGAAAACAAATTGTAAACTGACCTCAGCAAATTTGATAGCTTCAGCCATGGCTTCAAATGTGAGTATGGCACCACCATCATCTGAAATGTAGCATGATATTTTTTCAATTGGATAGTTCACACCAAGAATGGAAAGAATGGTGTTGGCTGTGACAAGAGGTGGTTCCTTTTCAGCATCAGCAGTGGACACAAAAACATCAACCCCTGGCAAGTCTGAGCGACCAGTTGGGTTGGTTTCAGTTGCTTGATCAAACTTGTCATGCAATGCACCAAGGTCTACACTTCTGTTTATTGGGTTCATTTTGGGTAAGACATCAAGAAGCCAAGAGAAAGCAAACCAAAGCTCACACACAATTGATATCCCCCACAACCACATAGCTTCATGGTTAGGGTTCCGAACTCGCCAAGTTAAGAACATAGCTAGGATTACTATACGGATAACCACCAACAACCTGTTCACAGAACAAAAAATAATTCATATTGCAGAAACTTTTATAAGAACTCCAAATGCAACTAATTAAGGTCCTAATATTGAGCAGTATCAGCAATTAAAGTGCAGCAATTGCTGATACCATGTTCATACGAATGAAAAATCAAAAGAAGGTCATTTACAAAACTGGTTTGAAGTAGTAGACTTAATTAATATCACATACAGTTAGAAAAAAAAAAAAAAAACTGTTTTAAATTGGAATAGGATGTCATAAAATGAAAATTATCAAAAGTCTCCACCCCACAAGTTCCTATAAGATTATCACTATGAGAAAGGTTAAATTACTCGTATGATTCTTTCAATTCCCTTTATTTTGATGTTTTATTCCCTGCACAAGAAAATAATAGGTTTTAATGTCTAGACCTGCATAACAGTTCATTTTTTATCCTTGTTGATAACACCAATGTGAAACTCTCACAAAAGTTTTGTACTGTAATGAAAATGTATGTAAGCACTCTCAAAAGTTTCAACTTTTCTTACAAATTAAGGACCAAAATTTAAGAATGAGACACCTATAAGAATAAAATAAATAGCTTGTAAAATCTTCTGGAAAAGGAAAGCAACATTATGAATATGAAGTCACAATCTGCTGGTATGAGGAAAAATGGTAACATATATGTGATTCATATGTATACCTGTAAGGGCTAAGTATAGCCCCTGGGATTCTAATCTTCCTAGTTAGTGGCTTCCAAGGTTTGTCCATGAAATTTTCTTTGCTGACTCCTTCTTCAAAAGTGTTCTGATCTTCCTGCCAAAAAGCATTCCCTATGCCATAAGTCCCTTTGGTCTCAAACAACCATCGGTTGTGATCAAAATCTTGAGTTTGGCTCCTCAACAGCATGGACTTGTTATTCCCTGAATTCAACCCATGCCTTCCTTCCTGCTGAGATTCTGCAGCAAACCTTGAGGTCCCAGTTGCACCACCTTCTACCTTGGAATCAGAGGCTCCAGGTTGGTTATCTGGGGTTGGAGGCATCATCACAGTGTAATTGATGTAGTCATTTGACCCTGAATTATCACCAGACATGTCATTGTCATCATCTCTTGAAAGGCTCATAGTCCTCCCACTTGAAGTTCGTTTTGTAAATTTCACTCCTTGGGCTTGCTTTGCACCCGCAGAGGATGGTTTGTTTGAAGAATTTGATGAACCTTTCATCTCTGCCAATGTTTTTCCTTCACATTTAAGTGTTTGATCTCTGCCAATGCACTTGTTTTTTCTTTTCTTTTGTTGTTATTGTACGTGGAGAATTATGAGTTTCCATGCATGCCTGCATGCAACCGTGAAAGGGGTTAATTAGATTGGATAAGAAAAGCAAAAGCATGAAGGAACATTGTTTTTGGAGGAGAGAAATCTCATGGCTCCAAAATGGCTTCTGTGAGATTTTTGCATGCAGTCTGAAATTCTAGCTTTGGGGGATGCATGTCATTGCCCCTTAATTTGTGCTCAACCTCTATCACTATCTCCTTTTTCTCTTTCCTCTGCCTGTTAGATTGTTTAGCACAAACACAAATTTTCTCAAATTTTGCACCCTGCCTTACAATTACGATCACAAAAATTTTAACACTCTTTAAAAGGAAAACATGTGTCATATACACAAAACTGTATAGTTGCTTCTACCAACCTACAACATTATCGTTTAAATTACGAATTGTTTTACATTTGTGTGCAATGGTTTTTAAAAGTTACATGTAAGCAAACAAAATTAAACTTATCCGAATTTGTTATGATGAGATATTTAAAAGAATAGTGTTACCTCTTTTTTATCTAAACCTATATAATATATAAAGAAAAACCTTTTTTTTGGTCCACATTTTATTTTCAGTTTTATCCTTTAAATAAAAGTATTTTAAATTAAAATTATTATTACCCTTCAAATGAATTTTTTTTTTAAAAAATTTAATAGTTTTTCTTAATTTGACATTTTTTAAATTTAATAATTTTTAATAAAAAAATTAACTACAATAATATTATAATAATAAAAATATTTTTTTTTTATTATAGAACAAGTGAATACGCATGTGTTTCACTAGTTCAACTAGTAATGGTGGAGTGATATATAAGATGTATAAGACATTTGATATCACTTTAACTTCAAAACCTTAAGACAATGGTATTACGAGTCTTTATTTGTATATAGTGTTTAACTTTGTCTATTTTATCCAATATGGAACTTTGACTCAAACTTGAGCTATTTCCAACAATCTCTTCTCAATAGTGAGTCCTTGTTTTTTCATATGGTATAACATTTAAAGGTTTGTTCAGTCATTTTGATTAATTTGTCTTTATACTTAAAATAATTTGAATGCATAATGTTCATTTAGTTGAAGAAATAAGTGATTGAATTAAGTCAGATAATTATTTATTTAAATACTTTGACATGTATTTTTTTTTTATTAAATAGAAAAAGGATTATTGGCACTAAGTCTAAAATGTATGCATCACTGGATATATATATATATATATATATATATATATATATATATATATATATATTTTAGAACATAATATATTGTTCATTAGAGTGAGAAAATATTTAAATCTATAAGGACTTGGAAAATATTCGAGCAAGAGTAAACTACTAAAAAAAACAAAGAATATAGGGTGATTGGATTATTAAGTAACGCGTGGACTTGTTAGAAGATATTTGTAAGACAATACTTTCGTTGTGTGAGTGTATATGTTCGTTGGAGGAAAGAATCTAGCTAGAAATTTTCTCTCTATGTCTTCCTCGATGTTTAGACTTTGGTTAGGTTGGGGACTCCAGTCAATTCTTTGTCTTACCTATTAAAGAAAATGGAAATAGTTTGGGGTAGGCTGCTTCCTCATCTTCTGAAACTCCCATGGTTCCACAAAGCTCATGACAGGTTGAAAGATGGTTAAGGGTTTTCATTGTCTAAACCTATAAATTGATTAGATGTTATTAGAGATAACAAAGAAGGTTTCATTTCTATCCCCTTGACAGGTCTGACAATGCTAGAGAAACATCTAGGTCCTTGCTATTACGTATAATCTCCCAACAACCTCCTTTGCTAAATCCTTTCTGCCATTATTGTTGATTGAGTGTGAAAATCAATATATGAATTAAAATTATCCATTTGTTGATGTTGTTGCTGCAGCTTTGCCTGTTGTTTTTGTTTTCTAGTTTTGCTATTATTCCTTCTTGTAGTCCTCTCTATTTTAAAATCAAATAGCAGGGCCTCTTTTTGTTTCATTCTTTGCATGCAACACATATCTTGAAGCTAATAGTAGGGCGAGATAACAATAGAGTAAATAAATAAATTTTTTAGTAATATGCACAATTTATATAATAATCTAGTTATAAATACTAATTTATCTTAGCCAAATTCTTGGCAACGACTCCAAAAACTTGATGAGATGCTATAGTAGCAACAAATTCTAGCAAGTGTATTGGATGCATAATAGTATCAAACAAGTGTTGTATCCACATAGATTTGTTACGACTTTCAATATTTACTGTTAGATTCAATTGACTAGTGTTTGTCGAAGTTGTGTTGATCATAAAAACAAAGTTAAACTAAGATTTGAAAAATATAATGATAAATACGTGTTGAGGTTGGATTTTATCTCCTTTACTCCTATTATATGCCACTTATCTTTTATATTTAGTATGTTATTTATTCAATGTCTTAAAAGTATTCTAAGGTAGATTTAAGCTCATTCCTACAGCCTAGACCCTACGAACTTCAGACCCAATATGATTCTTTCAACTCACTGTTTAGATCATGTATAAACGTCTAACAAGAATGAGATGATTTGATTGGACCATAGTTTTAAACTAGTCTTCCAACTCAATCCAAACTAGTAAGATAAGATGAGTTATCAATTCATCCAAACAATAAACATAAATCAAACCAAAAATAATTGAATAAAGTCATACATAAATATTAAAAGATGTAGCAATTCAGAGAAATAGAATCAATTACATCCAACCTCTACAAAGAAGAGTTCACCTACTCTTGTTGATAGGAAAAGTTAAGCTATATGAGTTGTTGTTCCTCTTTTATGCCTCTCACTTAAGATATTCTAATTTGTTACAGAGAGATCGTCTAAAGAAGCTAAGAATGAGATGATATAACCATAAGCAAAGCCATCTATTTATAAATATTTTTCGGGTGGTGCTCAACTTCATTTTGTATTGCTCAGCAACATGGGTTTCCTTTCATGGTAGGTTTTCTCTCAGCTCAGTCCTATGTTCTAGTGATCAACATTTGAGCTTTTGTTCTTTGAAAGGTTTCTTTAATACTTTATCCCCCTTTCTTTAGTGCTTTAGGTTTCCTTCTTCAAAAGGTTTTCTTTTGTGGCTTAGCACCATTCTATTCCGCTCAGTTGGAAGACTAAAATTCATGCTCTTTTTCTACTGCCTTCAATGCTCAACACCAATAGTTTTGACTTAGCTACATCAATGCTATTTTCCTCCAAAATCATTTCAATACATCAAAATATCATTAATTTCAAGCAATTCTAATTCTCCATACCTCATTTTGTTACTTTAAGCTAAAAAAAAGTTAGTTACTTAAAATATACATAATTCATGCATGATAAGTGTCAAATTCATGTAGAAATTAAATTATTCTAGACACTTATCATACATATGAAATATCATACATATGAAAGTGAAGAGTACAAGAGTAGAGTCAACGAAGTCAATAAAACGAGACAAGACAAAGAACCTCACTAGATGAGTCAAATTTGATAAGGAAACTTATATTGACAAGATGAATGAAGTCAACCAAGACGAGTATGTTGACCAGATGAATCAAGATAGACTAGACTACGTGGTACTCAAACTAAGTGACTAGACAAGTATACTAAGTAGACGAGTCCCATTAATTAGACAAGTAAAGATGAAGTAAGACTAGACAAGTTGAAAGCCAAAGAAAATATAAACAAGCATGTTGAGTAGATGAGTCAAGTATGAGTTGACCAGATGACACAGGAAAGTTAAAGCTAACTGAACTAAATCTACTAAAGCACCATATGACACATAAAATGAAATAAGGATTTAAGTCTAATACATTACTTACCAAAAGAAATCTGAACGTTGAAAGGAAGATTAAATCAATAAAGAGATTATCAAATTCCTCGTAATGCAAATCAAGAATCTGAAAAAATATTATTTAAGATTTGATTGAAAAAGAAGATTATTTGAATATCATTGACGTTGATTGAAGATTGCACATATTGAAGAATCTCCCATGTGATTGATTACGAACAAGCAAATATTCTAACGATATCAAGGATGAAAAATTATAAATTTAGAAATATCTATGAAGAACTTTAAATTGAAGAAAAAATACATAAAGGAAAGAATGGATAATTTGAAGATGCAAATACTATGAAAGTTATATCAAAACTTTCCTTATACAAAGCAAGGTGAAGATATTGATGTAAAGAGCAAATATTCAAAGATGGAAAACACCATTGATCATATTCTTCAACGAGAATATACTAAGACCTAGATGAAGATAAAAAGGTAATTGAAAAAATAGAGAACGTACACAAACAAAGTTGCAATATTCAAGTGATCAAGGAGATTCAACGAAGAAGCATTGAGCCTATAGAATCAAATTCTATTAGTTGTGAGTGACATTGGGTAGCCGTTGTAATATTCTTCACATTGTGAAATTTATCTTGTGAGATTTAATTGTACTCTCTTACTTTGATAATGACTTTGATATATTCCATTGAGAGTTCTCGATTTCAAGGGGAGATTTAGAAGGATACCTAGAGAGGTTAAGCTTTTGAAACTTGGAGAGATTGTTACTCGTGATACTTCGAGAGGTTGATACTCGTGATACTTAGAGAGGTTGATACTTGTGTTATAATCAAATTGGGATATTTGATTAATGGAATATCTTAAGTGCATTGCTTAAAATATTGGACGTGCCCTTGCCTTGAAGGTGAACCAGTATAAATTTTGTGTGAGCAATTTATTCCTTATACTCCTGCTTTAATTTTTTATATATATATTTTTGCAAAATTTTTAAAATGTCTATAAGCTATATTCACTCCTCCCTTTCTAAAGCCACCTTGAACCAACAAAAGTTAGTGTTATCAAGTTTGCAAGGATCGACCTAAGACATTAAATTCTTCATTATAGGTGGAATAATTAATGCAACTTCTCTTCACTTTATAACTAAAATAATTTGTGGGGTTACCTTCTTAGTGTAAATTGGCTCCAATACTCATATTGAATGCATCACACTTTAATCAAAAGAATTTGAAAAAATTTTGTACGAGAAAGAATATGAGCATTGACCAAATATTTCTTATGTTTATGAAAGGCATTTTTTTCTTCCCATATAACTAATATTTTATGAACACATTTATAGTTTTATTGTACGTTGAAAACACTTCCAATATTAATGAAGCTCCATGGACGAAATTGGTGGATGAATGAAGCTTCCTTATAGCATGAAAGAAGATGCACTGAGGTATAGATGAATAATGGTAGCGGAATGTAGTATGGAAGAGATTCCTAAGAGGTTAGGCCAACTTAGGGAGGAAGGCTAGAGGGGAATTCTAGGTGAATAGCTTTAGCAATTGGACTCTCAAGGCAAAGGAATCATGGAGTGTTATCAACATGTAGCTTTGCTTTAATCTCAAGAGTAACCTTATAATGAGTGTGGAAGCTTGCTTATATAGCCTAGGATTCGGCCAACCACACTAATTAAGCATGTGCACTCTTAATTCTAGATCTAGATCTAGATCTCCTTATTTGGTGGATCAAAGGACATGTGGCACTTCACACCTTCCACATTGTAGCATTTTCTTAATGTGCTAAGTGAGGAAAGTGCTAAGGCTAGCCACCCGGCCAAGGATGAGTTCAAAGAGGTCGAGAGCCCAATTGAACTTAAACTTGGTGAATTTTGATCCAATATATTATACTAATGCACACATTATTAAAAGATGACCTAATTACATTGGCAAAATACAATCTAGACAAATTTATCTATCTAAATCTTAATATCCTACTTGGCCTATTTGAATAATAGTTAAATAGCTTTGGGCTTCAAAGGATTTTGACAATCACCAGCTTCTTGAATATTTTTAAGCATTTCCCTAATGATTGGGCCTGGTGGGCTTGTGCCTGGTGTTGGGCTTGATGGGCTTGGGCCCAAGCCATCATCTCCTCCTCCTAAGAAAGGATTTTTTTTCTCTAATCGTGATGCTCAACATCATCATCACTTATGCCTAAAAGAGGAACTAAGTCTGTAAAATTGAAAGTAGCATGAACACCATATTCTGGAGGAAGATCTAATTGATAAGCATTGTCATTAATCTTCCTAAGAATTTGAAAAGGTCCATCACCATGAGGATTAAGTTTGGACTTTCTCAAATGTAGAAATCGTTCTTTTCTTAAATGAATCCAAACTAAATCACCTTTATTGAACACCCTAGCTTTATTACCTTTGTTGTCATATTTAACATACTTTTCAGTTTGAGATTGAGATTGATTTCTCACCTGTAAATCCTTAATGAATTGTGATTTAGATACCCTTTCTTTATGAACAAAATCAAATGAAGTTGGAAGAGGTATTAAATCTAAATGTGTAATAGGATTGAAACCATAAACAATCTCAAAGGGAGAAATCTTGGTGGTACGATGGACAACTCTATTATAGGCAAACTCAATATGAGGAAGATACTCATCCCAAGATTTGTGATTACCCTTCCAAATTACCCTTAACAATGTAGATAGAGATCTATTGACTACCTCATTTTGTCCATCAGTTTATGGACAACAAGTGGTAGAAAAATTCAAGTTAGTCCCTAATCTAGCCCATAAGGTCCTTCAAAAGCGACTAAGGAATTTAGTATCCCTATCCAAAACTATAGTACAAGGTAATCCATGAAGTCTAACCACATCTCTAAAGAACAACCTTGCGACATTGCTTGCATCATCAACTTTGTGACAGGGTATAAAGTGAGTCATTTTACTAATACGATCCACTACCATAAAAATTGAATCAAACCCCCTAGTAGTCCTTGGAAGTCCTAGGAAAAAGTCCATGCCTATGTCCTCCCAAGGGATAGAAGCAATAGGCAAATGAATATAAAGACCATGAGGCAAACATGTAATACACTTATAATAATACCTTTGGACATCTTGTCTCATATGGGGCCAAAAGAATTTTTCTTTAAGCATACTTAAGTTTTGTCTACTCCAAAATGCTCCATGAGTCCACCTTCATGCATTTAAATAAGGAGTTTCCTATGCGAACTTTGGGGTATACAAATGTGACCTTCTTTAAATAAATACCCTTCATTCACATGGTAACCTCCTTTTGGTTTATGCAAGCATTCTTCATAAATGGTGGAGAATTCAGGATCACGTGAGTATAGTTTCGAAATGTTATCAAACCCAAGAATTTGGGCACCAAGTTTAGCAAAGAGTGTGTGCCTTCTAGATAAAGCATCAACCACTATATTTGTTTTGCCCTTCTTATATTTGATGACAAAAGGAAATTGCTCAAGAAACTCCATCCATTTAGCATGCCTTTTGTTGAGCTTATGTTGACTCTTCAAGTATTTAGTGACTCATGGTCCTATGAATGACAAATTCCTTGGAAACAAGATAATGTTTCCAAGTTTGAAGAGCCCTCACAAGTGCATACAATTTCTTATCATAGTTTTTCACAAGAATATGTAATGAGATGACCTTCATGCAATAATATCGTACCTATACCAACTCTTGAGGCATCAATTCTAGTTCAAAGGTTTTGGCAAAGTTTGGCAATGCTAGAATGGATGCCTTGGTCAATCTTTCTTTTAATTCATCAAACGATTTTTGTTGTTTTTGCCCCCATGTGAATGTAACATCTTTCTTCACTAACTCATTGAGTGGTGAAGCTAGACTAGAAAAATTAGGAACAAACCTTGTTTAGAAACTTGCCAAACCATGGAAGCTCATAATTTCTCCTACATTTTTAGGGGTAGGCTGATATCGCTGTCGTTAGGCGATCAAATTACCACTACTTTAGCAACTTCAGTATTGCTAGTTTGTAGTGAAGAAAATAGTTAGGGTTAAGATAACCCTGAGTCGTCTCACAACGAATACGGAATTGA
>Ga0214542_1001431_pt1 | contig 48790 bp, 29 predicted proteins | sample CNSS1metaG_FD_160096 | JGI IMG/M metagenome (GOLD analysis project Ga0214542, IMG submission 160096) | Root nodule microbial communities from cowpea collected in UCLA plant growth center, Los Angeles, California, USA - CNSS1 | ecosystem: Host-associated > Plants > Roots > Nodule | place: USA... | reverse complement strand
TCACATGCTCAAGGCCAAGAGGCTCACGGATTTTAGGCTTCCATATGTGGTTTTGGTGTCTAAATTCATTGAATACTTTGGTATTGATGTAGAGGATGAGCTAGAGGAGTCAACTGGACTATTGAACAATACCTCCAACCAAAATCTGCACAAAATGGGCTTTATCAAAGTGGGAAATGGGTGGACAGCTGCTGGAGCTGTTGTTGGTGGTGCACATGACCATGAAGCCGGTCCAAGTGGTGCAAATCAAGAGGAAGAACCAACTGCTGGACCCATGGACTTGATTCCCTACAATCCTCCAGAGGATAGAGGCCTTGTGTACTCACATTTTGAAATGATGGTGCTGAACCAGCTGCATGAGCTTAATGTGTCTCAACATTAACATCACAACTATTTCAATGAGAGGTTCAATGCATTGGATGGCCAAATCCATGATATCCATGATATGCTCCACTCATTCCAGACCAGAAATGACCCTTACGATGACTGAGTGTGGTGGTTGTCTAGGATCATGCATTGCATCCTTGTGTTTGTGATTTTTCAGTTTGAGTTCTGTCAATTTCAGTTGGTTGTTTTTCATTTCAATCGGCTGAGTGTATCAGCTTTATGCATCTATTTTCTATTTTTAGTTTCTGTTGGCTGTATTTCCTTCCAGTATTAATCAAATGATATGCAATGCTTGTTATCTTTATGCATTTGTTTTGTTTGATGAATCCAAAGGGGGAGAAAAATTGGAGAATTGCAAAATGGATAATTGATCACATTAAACTAAGCATTAATAATTGGAATCAATAATCAAATCTGAATTTGAACTCATATTATTGATAGAGGAGCATGATCACAATTGTATACTTGTTAGCTTGTGTGTATCGCTGCTGTAAAATTTGTTTCAAGTTCACAAACTTCAAGCTAAGGTGTTACTTCATCAATTTGTTTCCAACAAATGGAAGAAGCATTTTGCAATGGAAGATAAAAGAAGATAGATGGAATAGAGGTTGGCTTCATCAAATCAGGGGGAGATTGTTGACATGAGAAGCCAAGGTGGTTTGCTTCTTGAAGATTTGATGAAGATTGAATGAAGCTCTTTTGAACTATCTTGAAGCCATAAACATTGGAATGAAGCCTACATTGATGAAGGAAAGGATATTTGATGATATCCATGGTGATCAAGGTTGAAACATGTGCTCTCCATCTAGTTACAGCATTAAGAAAGTGTACTTGTAGTTTGTAATTCATGTTGTAGACCTTAAAGCATTAATTAGATGTAGTTTGGTCTTTGTTGTGTTTTTAATCTATTGAATGGTTTTTCAACAGGTTAAAATGTCTCTTTTAATCTGTTGAATGGTCTTTTAACAGGTTAAAAGGTTGGCTACAGTAGTCTTAAACTACAACAAATTCAATCAGTTGATTTAGTTTTTAATCGACTGATTTCACTTAAGTCAAGTGAAATCAACCGATTGATTTGAAAATTAACCTATTGAATTTCGTAACAGTTTGACTATAAAAGCTGTGATTTTCGAAAGAGAGGTCAGTTGATCATTTTAGAGCATAATTTGGTTCTGGAAACTTGTGGAAACTCTCTCCTTCGTGATCATAGGTGTTGCAGCTGTTGAAGATTGATCTTGGATCAATTCTTGAAGCTTTTAGCTTGGTTTGAAGCTTGGAGAAAGTGATTTGTGGTAGGCAAGGCTGTGCTACCACTAAGGTTTGATCTTTCTCAAGCTTTGGGTGTGTGCCTGATGGTTTTCCAGGTCTGCAAGAGGGTTCTTGCTGTGCTGGTGTGACTCTTGTGTGATTCAAGAGTCTTTTGTGGTGTTTTTGCATATTTTGAAAGTGTAAGGGTGGATTCTTTGTAAAACTTTTGAAATAGTGCAAAGTCAAGCTAAGGTTGCCTTGACATACTGGATGTAGCTCAGGTTTAAGTGAACCAGTATAAAAATTCGTGGTGTCCTTTCTTCTCTAACCTTTCTCTCTTGCATTTTCATTTTAAAGTTTCAAGAACTTGTGTTTTAATCATCTTTTTCATGTTCTTGCATGTTTTCATAGCATCTGAAGCATTGAGCATGTTTGTATACTCATTTGGAACTGATCTTGATCATTGTTGAGAATTGTTTCTGGTTTAAAATTCAAATTCACGTTTCTGCATTTTTCCCAGTATTTCAGTCGACTATTTTTCAGTTTCAATCGATTGATTATACCAAAACAGAATCTGTTTAGTAAAATCAATCTGTTAACTCTGTTTTTCATCGATTGAAAGTGTATAGTTCAGTACTGTTTGCATCCTAACTTGGTGATCTATTTGATTCAATTAAAGGTAGTTTTTAGCTTGCAAAAATAGCCTAAAGTTTTAACTAGCCAATTCAACCCCCCCCCTTCTTGGCTTTTCAACCATTTCAAAACTAACATCTTGGAGTAAGGTCGAGCTAGGGAATTCGTGTCTAAAGTTTGATTTATTATTTTCAACCAGAGAATCTAACTCAAGCTCTTAACCAAAGGTGCTGAGTCGAGGTTGAGGGTCTGATTTGAAGCTCTAAAGCATTTTTTATCATGTTTAGGTCCGAAAAATTCCATCTCCTTCTCCTTTTGTAAATAGGTTCGTATGGTCCTACAAACTGTGTAAAATTTGTAAAGGGTAGGAGTTTAGTGAAGTTCATCATTTGTAGAATGCGTTAAATTCTTTGTCATCATCGAATATAATCACTAGAGAATAGTTTTTGAGGTTTTAAACAAAAGTTTTTAGAGTTTTTTATGTAGAAAATTCGATAAGAGTAGTAGTGTACGTCTACTTCCAAGTGAAAAGTAACCAGTGTGTGGATCATTATGTTGTTGTGCTAAGGGTTGGAACTAGGGAGCCTCAAGAGTGCAAAAGTAAACCTAAACATATTAGTAAAGTTTTGGTACATTTATTTCACAATTCGATACAACAAAAATTCAATTTCTATTTTGATTTCTTGTTCCAAATTTAATTTCTTTATTGCTTTTGCTTACACTTTCTAAGTTCTTTATGTTTTCTAGCAATCTTAATTTTCTGTTTTTCAATCCTAAGACATCGGTTTAAACTCTTGCACTATTTTTGATATTCTGAATTAGTTCTTGAAAGTTTTGGTATAATTCATTGATGCTTTGAAATTTTCTTTGAGTTCTTGAAACATGTGTAGTGATTTTTAAATATTCATTTTAATTTTGATTAATTACTGAGTTCAAAGTTGATTTCTTGAATTTGAATAATAAAATGAATTCTACAACTCTACACCTTTCTTACTTCTTGGAATCCAAGGACCTTTCATACCAAGTTGTCTTCTTGAATAGACTAAAGTCCAATTCATCATTTTACAATCAGATTTCTACTTCAATTTTACTTTCCAAATTATTTTATATTTATTCTTTTATTTTCTATGTTCTAGCCTTAAATTGAATTCGTGGTCCAGTTTTTATGGAAGATTCTTTAAAAAACAATATGAGAATAATTCAGTTTCCAATTCATGTTTTTTTTAATAACATGTGTTTGTTTAGGTGTTTTGACTAAGGTTTTAGATAATCATGTGAAATTCTTAATTTGAAATTGTGCATTTGGGTAATTTATAGTTTAAATAATTGTATCAGTGGTGATAATTTGTTCCAAAAGTTGCATTTAACATGTGAGCATTCACTTAGGGGTTCAATTTTTGCATATTAGGCAACCAAATTCAGTAGGATTTCTTTTTGATATTGTTTGACCCAATTTAGTAGTTATTAGGTTCATTTCATAATGCATATATATGTGTGTGTGTGTCTACATCATTTGCAATTAGTACACTATAACAAAAATCACTTTAGACAACAACACACAATTGTGGCCTAAACCATAAAAACTATGGACTAAAGTTTATACATAAGTTTTTTAGGTGTAGTCTAGGTGAGCATAAATTTAGGTAATAAGTCACACTTTTTAGTACGACAACATTGTTAAATCTATGGCTTAATATCTTCGCAATAGACAACAATTTTAAGATTAAGTTTAGACCGTACCCCTATAAATGTTGTCTTTGATTTAAACCACATTTATTAAAGTGTTTTTTTATACGAATTTTTTTTTTTTAATTTTGCATAGATTGCTTATAGAAAACTTCAATATGAAAAAAAATGTACATCTTCAAATCATAATATTACACAATTAGACACCACAATATATCAACACTTCAAACAATATTTGTAAGCAAAATATTCATAATTAAATGAATATAAAATGTATTTCATACATATATTTCAATGTTAAAATGCGAACTACATGATTAAAATAACTATCTTGAAGTCATTACGAAGGATGAACCTTTCACGGTTAAAGCTTCAAAGCTAAAATATAATATATCTAAAATATTTTCTTTACTACATAACAAATATCATTCTTCTATAAGATTGTTTTCATAGTCTTCATTGTCTTCATGATCTTCGTTATATTCATTATCTTCTAGCTGTAAACAACGCCAAATATATTGTAAAACTTTTCCAACATATTATACGTTATAATAAGTTAATTAAGTTAAAATTAACATGTAATGCACTAAATCACATGTTTTCAATCATGTTTAAGTTCCAACAAATGCATGTTCATAAGTGAAGCAGAGACCTAAAATGTAACATTCTACTTATCATGATTCTCCTTCTCCATAATGTATCCTAGATGTTAAATAACAAATAAGGTTGGAGAGTTTATAGTAACACCTATAATAAGCACAAAATACCAATATTTTTGTTGCTAAGAGTATAAAGCTTCAATAAGTAGTTATTGCAACATCCTAACCATATTATCCTACTTAGTAGTAAATTTTAAGGTATTTTAAATTGATATCAATGATAGAAGTACAATTAAGAACTTTCTTTACCCAAAATGTGTACCATCATATTATTTAAGTCCTTTTCATCTAAGTCTGAATTTTGTTGCCTGACCACAAAATTTACAATTACCCATATATATTGTATTTTCTTTGCCATACCACTAATTTCATTCGCATGTTCTTTCTTGATGGCAACAATTTCTTCATTTTTCCTCAATCTTGTTGGTGTTATAGTTTTTCTATAACAACATATCCTCCTAGTCTTTTCTTTTACAAACAGTAATTGGAATGCTTATTCTGCAGATTCAGTTCAGTTTTGAATGGAACCTTGAAGCTTAATCAAATAAAACTAAAATAATAAATCATTATGTAGATCTATACAATGAATAAAGGAGATTTATTTATATTGGGAAAAAAAGGAATCTATACATTGAATAAAGGAGATTTCATATACTCTAATAACAAATATATGATACAAGAATATTACCTTAAACTTTGTACTATTATTTTCAGTTTGGGTAGGCAGATTCACATGAGTGAATTGTAAACTTACAATAGTATTATGTGTTTCTTCACCCAATTCTTTTCCTTTTCAACTTTCTAGACGATGGCGAGTTGTAATAAACATTTCAGTTTGAGTAACTTTTTCTCATTCCTCTTTCTTGGTATGCTACAATAATCAAATATTGAAAAAAAGTAAAAGGTTAATTACCATATTTTTGCATTAGATATAAAACATACGATGACATAAGTAGAAATATATTACCAATTCAACCTAAATTCTAGCAAAATTGGTGGGTCCCATGTGATGGATGTACTTTTTCTTAGTTCTATTTGCAAGGTTTTTTGCGCTAATGTTGTGCATTATGATAAGAGAAAAATAACAATCAAGGTAAATTATAATACGTAACTTCAATCACTAGTCCTTCTTTAGATTCAAAATCTTCAATCACTAGTCCTTCCTTAGATTTTGAGTTGTTATATACCATTGTTGCTTTCATGGACAATCTCCTTTTCTTAGATTTTTCCTTTTATGACACTCCCTTTTTCTTGGGTTGTAATGTTGACATGTGAAGCCAATGTGGTGTGTCTTATGAAGATTTGATGAAGCTTTTTGAACTACTTAGAAGCCATTACCATTGGAATCAAGCCTACATTCAGACTACCGCAGTTGAAGATTGATCTTGGATCAATTCTTGGAGCTTTTGGCTTGTGTTTGAAGTTTGGAGAAGGTGGTTTGTGGTAGGCTAGGTTGTGCTACCACTGAGGTTTGATCTTTCTCAAGCTTTGTATGTGTGCCTAGTGGTTTTCCTGGTCTGCAAGAGGGCTCTTGCTGTGTTGGTGTGATTCTTGTGTGATTCAAGAGTCTTGTGTGTGGTTTTTGCTTATTTTGAAAGTGTAAGAGTGTAAACTTTTGTAAATCTTTTAAAATAGTGCAACGTCAGGCTCGGGTTGCCTTGACAAAATGGATGCAGCTCAGGTTTGAGTGAATCAGTATAAAAATATTGTGATCCAATGCTTTCTCTAACTCTTCTCTCTTGCATAATCATTTAAAGTTTAAAGAACTTGAGTTTAAATCATCTTTTTCATGTTCTTGTGTGTTTTGACGACATCTGTATCATTGACCATGTTTGCATAATCAATTAGAACCTGTCTTGATCATTCTTGTGCATTGTTCTTGGTTCAAATCTCGAATATGAATTTTTGCATTTTTGCCAGTATTTCAGTCGACTGTTTTTCTGTTTCAATCAATTGATTATACTAGTAAAGAATTTGTTTAGTAAAATCAATCGATTAACACTGTTTTTGACCGATTGAAAGTATATTGTTCAGTGGTTTTTGCATCCTAACTTGGTGATCGAATTGATTCAATCAATGGTGGTTTGTAGCTTTTAAAGGTAGCCTAAATTTTTAACTAGCCAATTCACCCCCCCTTCTTGGCATTTCAACCATTTCAAAACTAATAGTTAATCAAAACTTAAATTAGTGACTTGACTGAATGCTCTTTCAATTTGTAGCAGCTTTTCCTTTAATTTATTTGCTGCATTTGCTACCTTTTCTTGAGTTGCCCATTTGGATGTTGGAATTTTCTATGTCCTATGCTCTTAGTTGTGAGTTCTTCAATCTATACTTTGTTTTGACTCTGAATTTTATGTTAAACATTACCTATTGGTGCAACATTCCGATTTTCTTGAGTTAAGACTCCTATCTAAATTTGCATGTTCATGCAACTTAAAAGTAGGCAACTTTAGTTTTGTTTTAGCAGCAATACTAGGTTTTGCATGGTCATGCAACTTAAAAGTAGGCAACTTTAGTTGTGTTTCAACAACAATACTAGGTGTAGTAGTTCGGCATGGATTGGTTATCATCTTTTCACCTTTAATTTGCATTTTCCTTAGCAATTCTTTGCTTTATTTTACTTGTGGAAGTTCCATACTTAAAGCACTCATTTGAATGTTGCCTTGAGATTTCATTTGTCCTTTTAGGAAGTCAATTAAAGGTGGTGTGGGGTTGAGTTGGCTAGTTAAAAAACATGTTAACTTTTAAAGGCCTAAAATAATTTTCAATTGAATCAAATCAACCACGAAGTATGGATGTAAATACTCCTAGACTGAACACATTCAATCAATCAAAAACAAAGATAGCCGATTGATTTCATTGAACAGATACAATACTGATAGAATCTATAGATTAAATCCCAAAAACAATCGACTGAAAAACTAAGAAAATTGCAGAAATGTGAATTTGTGATTTAAGCCAAGAATAGTAAGAAAGATCAAACAAGATTGATTCCTATGAGTTATACAAACATGAGTAAAGTTTCATATTATGCAATATCACACAAGAATGTAAAAAAGATGATTCAAATTAAAATTCTTTAAACTTTAAAGTGTAATACAAGTGATGAGAGATAGAGAGAAGAACAATGCACAAGATTTTTATACTAGTCCACTTAAACCTGAGCTACATCCAATTCGTCAAAGAAACCCTAGCTTGACCTTTGCACTATTACAACACTACACTTTAAAAATATACAAAAAAACCACACAATGACTCTTGAATCACACAAGAATCACACCAGCACAACAAGACACCTCTTACAGACCTAGAAAACCACCACGCACAACCTAAAAGCTTGAGAAAGACCAAACCTTAGTGGTAGTACAACCTTTCCTACCTAAACCACTTTCTCCAACCTTCAAAATACCAAACAAAAGCTCCAAGAATGATCCAAGATCAATCTTCAATAGTTGCACACGGTATGATCACAAAAGAGAGCGAGTTCCACAAATTCTAGAAAGTTTTCGTGCTAAAAAATTGTCTTCTTTGCTCTCTTTCGAAAAATACAGCTTTTATAGTCAAATTGTGACGCAATTCAACAAGTTGATTTCACTTAACATAAGTGAAATCAATCGATTACAAAATAAATCAACTGATTGAATATGTTCTAGTTAAGACTACTGTAAAAAACCTTTTAATTTGTTAAAAACCTATTCAAAAGATTAAAAGACGCCATTTAACTTGTTTAAAAACATTTCACAGATTAAAAACCACACCTAAAACCCCTATACATCTAATTAATGCAAAATGGTCTACAATAAGACTACAATTCTTCAAGCTTGTTTTCCCCAGGAATAATCTAGATAGAGAGCACACACACAAGGCTTGATTAACACATGAAACATCAAATCTCCACATCTTCATCAATGTAAGCATGTTTTAAACATTTTCCAAGGCAATGGCTTCATGTACCTTCATCAAATCTTCAAGCACCAAATTATCTATACTATTTGTGCCAACATAAATAATGAGAATGGAAATACAAGCAAGTGACAAGCAATGAAGATATGAAGAACAATAAACATAATGAAGATACAAAGAATAAACAATGTTAAGTTTAATATTCGAGCTTATTTGAGAGTTGAAGATTTTATGTATCCTTGAAATGTCACCTAAATAGACCTAAATGCATGTTTTGAAAGTTGTACACAAAAAATATAAGTCTTGTAAATGAGAGGGACAATACTTGTATGTTAATTTGTTTCTAGGTTTATTAGTTCTTAGAGATCTTCCCTTAATAAATTTGTTACATTTTTCGGGAACACATATTTCATTTGCAAATTATTTTTATGGCAGATTCTTCTCATCTATTAAACTTGTACACAAAAAATTTGCAACATTAAGCCTTGTTAGAGATTTCAAGCATACTTGGGAGAGAATGTGATTCAAAGCCTCCCAATTTATAGCTTCTCCAACTGCTTCCCTGACTTCAAGAATCTATAGTAAAATTTAGCAATAAAATTTGGAAGCCAGATTTTCCTTTAGAAGATGGAAAGATGAGATAAAAGAAATGTTATAATTTATACCACTAATCTCACCATCCAAATTTTAGAATTCAATTTCAGTTTTGGAAAAATAGAAGCTGAGATATTTATTGAGTCATTATTTTGCCTTATTTCATTGCCTTGTTGTACCCATCTTGATGGTTGTTTAGTGCTTAATTATCTATTGTTATTGCATTTTCATCAATTGGACTTTATTGGGCCATTATTTCGAATTTTGATTAATTTGGAATTATTTGGTCTAATTTTTGTTTGTAATTATTTTGTAGGTATTTTGTAAAACAATTTTGGAGCTTGGACACTAATCTTAAGATGAAGAGAGAGTTGTCACATCATCACCACATTTGTGCCATGTCAAGTCACTTGTCCACATCATTAGATCAACATTTGATTGGCATAATTGAAAAAACCATATTTCTCTTAGGGTTTGAAGAGGGTTTGAGGGGTCTCTTCTTCCCCATTCTAAATTTCACATTTTAGGAGAGGACCCACTTGGGCTTTTTTTTTTGTTTTCCTCTTCTTTGCACACATTTGGAGCATTTTTGACCACATGCATACTAGAAGAATGGCGCTCATCCTTGAATTTTGGCACTGAGCGTTGGAAAATGCGAGAGGAATAAGGCTCAGCCTTGAATTCTAGAGCCCAGCCTTGAAATGCTAAGTTTATATCTTCAAATGTGACCTTTTTTTCTTCTTTCTTCTCTGGTTGACAACTTCTTTGGCTTGAGACAAAAAGCTTCCTATCATTAAATTGAACACAAAAATGGGGATTAGTGATATAATTAGGTCTATGTAACTCATATTGTATTTATTCACAAAAGAAAGGTAAAAGTGAGGATCAATTGGGTTAAAAGCTCAAGAGGAGTTGATTTTGTTAGTAAAAGATAGCAAGATAATGGTAAAAATCTACATTATTATATGTGTGGGATAATTGTGGTTGATGTTTGATGTTCTGTAAGGTGTTGTTATTGTTCTATGTAGTGCTTCCATTCTAGTGTTTCAATTTCAGTAAGTGTGCGTTGCTCTTTCACTCATTCAAGTAGTAGTTGTAGTGAAAAAATTGTGTTGTGTTTTAGCAAAACTTTAAACAACCATAACTTTTTCTTTGGTTATCGAAATAGGACAAACTTTATATGCATTTGGGCTAGAATATAATTATCTTTGCAAGCGGGTAGGCCATTTTAGAATCTCCAAATATAGCCGATTTCCTATTTAAATGATTTTTTCTTGGTTTTTTCCTTTTTTTGGTCAAACTTTGTGTGTTTTGTTCGTGTGGTTAGGGTTTCAAGTTAGGCTTCCTATTTTTTGCGATACATGTTCATGATTTTAGGATTTTTGTAAAAATATGTCAGGTCAATCTGAGTTACTTCAATTTATGCCATTTTTAACCTTGGTTTACTTTTTGTTGACTTTTGTTGTTTTGGATTGATTGATGCATGACTATGGGGAATTATGGTATTTTACAAACATTAGATCCTGAAATCCATCTCTACATCTGGCATATTCTGTGACTTTTCTTAATATTCCTCTTTTTGAGCATTTTTACCATTCTATGCATACTAAACATTCATATCGATAACATGGCTCAACCTCCACGTCATGAGGACAATGAGTGAGCTGACTGCACCTGAGTTCACTTATGATTCCTTGTGCATTTAGTATCCTGACGAGGAAGTGCCTTATGTTCTCAAAACTGGATTAATACTTTTGTTGCCAAAGTTTCATTACCTTGCAAGTGAGGACAGGTGTAAACACTTAAAGTAATTCCATGTTGTTTGTTCCAAGATGAAGCCTACAAATGTCCAAGAAGATCATGTGTACTTGAAAGCTTTTCCTCATTCCTTGGAGGGCAATGCAAAAGATTGGTTGTATTACCTTGCACCCATGTTCATAACGAGTTGGGATGACTTGAAGAGATTATTCCTGGCTAAATTCTTTCCTGCTTCCAGGACAACAATAATAAGAAAGGAGATATCTGGCATCAAGCAGTAGTTTGGGAGAGCCTTTACGAATACTGGGAGATGTTCAAGAATTTGTGTTCTAGTTTCCCCCACCACCAGATATCTGAGCATCTACTTCGTCAATATTTTTATGAAGACTTGCACAATATGGAGAGAAGCATGATTGATGTTGTGAGTGGTGGTGCTCTTAGTAATTCGACCCTAGTAGCAACGACGCAATTGATTGAGAACATGACCTCAAACTTTCAACAATTTGTGCAAGAAATGATGTTATTATTCTTAGAGGGATTCTCATACAACCGGTCCATCCACATTTAGTGTCCCTTCCATGCCTTCCACCTCTATTGTTGTTCATCCCATTCCTCTTGCTTTCCCACCAAAAGCCATTCCAAGCAAAAAGATGGAAGAGATTGACAAAGAGATTCTAGAAACATTCAGGAAGGTGGAGGTCAATATACCTCTATTGGATGCAATTAAACAAATTCCCAAATACATCAAGTTCTTGAAAGAGTTGTGCACTCACAAGAGGAGGCTAAAGGGAAATGAGAAGATCAACATGGGAAGGAATGTGTCAACACTGATAGGTAGATCTATTCCTTAGATTCTTGAGAAGTGCAAGGACCCAAGTACATTTTTTGTGTACCTTGCATCATAGGTAACAATAAATTTGAAAATGTAATGCTTGATCTTGGTGCTTCAATTAATGTTATGCCTCCGTGATATTGCAAACAAGGACAATGTTCCTTTTGTGGTAGTGAAAGAACATGGGACTTAAGCAATAAACGTATTACTACTTAAGTCTAATATGGAAGGCAATGCAAAATAGAGAGATGATCCGAAAAGCATGTCGGTGTGGGGATATTTCTCACTTATTGGGTAAGATATCTGAAGAGTGACCAAACTCATCAATGTCGTAATTGGAAGAACCTAAGTCAAACTATGATTATCAATTTCTATTTCGTATCTTACAAAGTTTTAATGGTAAGATACGTTAGAATAAGGGTGAAAAGAAATTGAGGATAGAGGTTGAAATTCAGAAAAATTGTGTAGAATTAGGAGTAGAATTGTTAACCAATTTATTAAGTCAAATCTCAAGACTAATTTGATCAGAAGAAAGGTTTCGCAGATTTTATGGTGCAAGATGTCTAATGCTATCTAAAGATAATAAGAAAATATAGTTCACTCTAGCTTTAAGACAAACCAATAAAATCAAGGCTTCTTCAAAACAATAAGTTCAGAGGTCATATCGGAATCACCAAAATTGAATCCGCTAAACTGCCCAAAATTCAAAAATACAAGTTCTCCAATCAATCACAATCCAATTGACACCTAGCGGATGAAATAAACCAACAAATCTCAACTAGGCACAACATTTCTGAGAACAAAGTGCAAAGAATGATGATTAAATGACTAAAATGATGCTAACATTTAAACATGTTTTCAGTGTAGAAATAACGTAATATATTATCAAATAAAATACAATTTGATAATTAGGTAACACAATCTAGGTTGTAGAATAAAAATTAACCTCCGACTTTAGAGAAAAACTAAAACAATAATAATCTAATAGAATAGTGCTGCAATACTATTTGAAAATGAAGTAAAGCCATGAAATGCACTATTGTTGGTGAGATTAATAACTAAGGAAAACTACAACAGGTGAGACAACAATATAAATTGGCTGCACTATTACTGGAAATGTAGCAAAGTTGTGAAATGTAGCAAAATTCTGAAAACAACACCAACTAAGATTTTCACTACACAATCCTATGATAGTATCTAAACATGTTTTAAATGCAACTATCTAAACATATTGAGTGCATAGGTATCCTGTAACACCCCAAATTTAGGATGTCACGAGAAGCTATCATTGCTCTTTTTGTTTAAAAGTAAAATGCTTAAAGAAATTTATAATTTAAATGTAAATAGGTAATCCACACTTCCATTGAAAATAGTAATAAGAATAATAAAAAACTTCCAATTAAATACTAGAAAACAAAAGAAATTTTCATAGTTTTCACTGTTTGATTGAAATCAACTAAAGAAATAATAACCCCCGAGTCTATTCCATCCTCTTTGCAATTTACTTCATGCCAGAAATATTTGCATTACCATCTTCTCCCGTATAACACACACATTATATGATCATCACACAGGCAACAAACACATCAAATAAACAAATAAGGGTAAGTTAACCATAAATAATGATATATAAAAGAATTTCGGAAATAAAACATGGCAATTAATACTCAACATCTCATTCAAGTAACCCTTAAGCATTATGATCATAATCAATCCTTGGTATGAACACGCAAACCCCAAAATCCAAACAATCATACCAAACCAAACATAGTATCTCATTCATCTAAAATCTTAAAACATAGTGATCATAATCAAACTTTGGTTTTCCGTGGCCTTTTACCCAACAACAACATCTAGTTTCCTAGAAATAGATGGTTCGATGTGTCCCACTATCACAGCCAGACTGTCTCCCTTATTCGTCAAGGAATTATGAGTAAAAACGTCGATGCATCGCACACTGGGCACTATACTCGCAACGAACCGAAATAAGCTGAAACATCTTTCCCCTCCGCATTACTTCACATAGGCGAGAGAGTACAACACACAAACCAATCCTCTACCACTGCTTCACACAGACGAAAGAGTCTTCACTGGGTCTCTAAGTACGGAAAACCTCATGTTCACAGACACTTTCAATAATGCACCACATGGAACTCATAGATTGCCAACAAAATACACACCATCACATCATCCATGGAAAATAAAGTTCCATCAAAACCCATCAATTTACCAAAAAATACATTCAAGCAACGAACTCAATGAATGACATTCATTTAGATACAAGCATAACATCACACACAAGTAATTATCTTCAAATACATTTACGTGAACTTCACTTTAAACACAAACATTCAACATTTTTCACAAACTATCTCCTCAAGAGATGTCACTTTGGTGACTTCTTAATTTAATTTGCTCATAAAAAATACTAAACAACACCAGAATTTCACAAACCAATATATATATATATATATATATATATATATATATATATATATATATATATATATATATATATATATATATATAAAAGCCAATACCTTTATTTCCAATTAAATATTAATTGGGATTGGAATTCCATTTACGTAACCAATAAAATAAATAATTGTTTATATATTAAAACCAAAATAAATTATTACTGTTTATTAAAAATTATCACTTTTTATTATAATTTAATTGGGATATATATCCAAAAACACGTAACAGGAGCTTGGCATAACAACAGTAGATTGGCATGTGAATACAACTCTAATCCCAATTGGAATGTGAAATGTGTTTCTGCATCATCATCAAGGCCTTCAATTTTCAATACCAAAACCTGTAAATATGTTTGGCCATGGTAAACCTTATCTTTGAGCCTGAAAAATTACTATTCCTTTTCTCCATACATAGCCTTAGCAAGAAATCCAAGATCAAAAGAGAAAGAAAAACACAAAATCAACTAGCGCTTTAATGAAACCATTTGTTGCGTGGCTCATGCACCCACTACCGCAACAAAACTTGTTCGAACAACAACGCGACCACGAAGCAATTGTAGCACCATTTTTCTGCATTTTGTCACTGTTCAAACACAAACCAATGAGTTTCCAGCCACAATGAACCAAGACGAATCACCACGTTGAGCCATCACAATGCCTCATCGGACCTGCAAGCAGACCCACACAGAAGCGGTATTAAAAAACCAACATCGCGACTACATCGTGACTCTCGCCGACGACAAACCAGCACCGCGAGGTTATCGCGAACCACATCTACCACCAATGCTACATATATACGGTTGCTGCATATATATTTTTACAATTGCTACAACATGCCATATTCTATTTCATTTTCTTTATCAGATTTTGTTGCTACCATAAAATAAAAATGACCAAATATTATTTAAAAAAGCATGTATAAAAACTAAAGAAAATGGTGTAGGGTTTTCTCTTAAAAATCTACAAAACCTAGACGAGGGTTTTAGGAGACATGTTGCGTGGAAGAGAAGAGGGTGAGATGAGGAATCCAAGAGTGAGACGCGTAGGGTTGGGATTAGGAAATGAAAGATGAAGGTTACTACTAGAGGTAGGGGATGCTAACCTTGCTTTTCTCTTTACGTTTGCAGCTATGCATTTGTTTGAAATTTTGTAATTGTAACATGAAGTTAGTATAGGATGTGGGTGTTTTCATTTTGTTGGGTTACAACATTAGGAATATGCAGTGTTAGGAATATGATTTGGTCTAGTAATTCAAAACAAGTTGGTTACATTGGGTGGTGTATGATATTCGATTCTTCTTAATTTTGGTGGAGTTGTAAGTCAATGCATGGAACTTGAGGTTGTTTTCCTATTGGTGTTTCTTTCTTTCATAATGCATGCAGATCCACACGTGAACCTAATTGGTTCTTTTACTTATTTTCTCTTTGATATGTGGGACACTTTTGGGACATTTATGATTTAGTGTTGAAGGTGCAGACCATGGTTAGGTTGGAAGAAAAGTAACACTTTTTGACTTTCTTGTGGGGCCGTTTTGTATTCTTGCAATTTCATTTTACACTTTTAATTGGTTGGTGATGTTAGGTTGTTTTACCAAGGGGCCCACGGTGCAACTACAATTAAAGCTTAGTGGTTTTTAGTCCAATATTCTCTTTCTTTCCCCTGACGCTATTGTGCCTAGTTTTCTTTTATCAGTTTGCATAGGTTTTGGTTATCCAATTGCATGCATTTGTTTTGTTACTATGGGATTTGGGTTTTAAATACATAAAGGTGTGTTTTAATTTGTTGGTTCAATATGTAACACTTTTAGAGTAATAAACTTCAAATCTTTGATGGGACACTTGTTTTTACGTTAGCAATTTTTTTGGTGCAGCCATATTTCATTTTCTTTCTCTCATTTTGAACCCCCAACTTAATGGCTTGACCTACTCTTTCTTCTTTTCACAAAAGCATATTAACTTGCAGTGGTGGGCAGCTACATTTTGCATGAAATCTCACTTGTTTTCCTTGAAGTTTGCTTGTATTTTTATGGTGGATATAGGTGTATGGTTTAGTATGGATATAGGTGGATATAGATGTATGTTTAAGGTACAGGTTTCACAGGGTTCTTTACTTTGTAGTAGCAATCAAAGTTAGGTGCCATGCGGGGACGTAACGTTGTTGTAGAGTGAAGCTTTAGGATAGCCTTTGCCTTCTTTCTGATTTTTTTTCTTTCTTCAATAATATACTAGAATCCTATCACATGCATGTGTTGTTTGAATGTTAACCACGTAAAGGCAAGGGTTGTAGTTCACTATTGATTGATAGAATCCATTTAATAGTTTGGTTTTCTCTTATGTAGTACACTTTTATTTTGATGGGACCTACCATAATATTTTTCTTCTTTGTAAGATTTTGGGTTGCAGTACTTGTTTAAGTGGTTGTTTTTGTTCCTTTTAATGTTGGTTTCTTGCTTCCACTATTCCACTTGTTTAATGTTTTGAATCTTGCCATGCTCATATTTATGTGTGGTGTTCTATGTGAGATGTTTAGGATGGTATTTCTCGTATAAGCCTAATGTTTTCGAGAAAACTTGTTTACGTATCAATGTTTAATTGATTGTTGGACATGATAGACCCACCTGTGATTTTAAGTCTTTTCTTAAAACTTTTTGGTGAACGCATGGCTGACTTTGGGGTTTATTGATTTTTTTGAGATATCTACCTTGCATGGGGCATCTATTATTTTGCTTGGTTATATGTTGTATTTCAATTGTATGGTTATAGAATTAGAATTATTGCAAGATGTTTAGTTGGTTGTTCTTTCGTTGAGTTTGGAAATCACTCGTTGAATTCATTGTATAAATGTATTATTTGATAAGTTGATGGGTTTATATTATGGAACTTTATTTCCCATGCATGATATGGTGTTGAGTACTTTGTTGGCAATATGAAATTCTCATGTGTTGAGTGTAGGGAGTGTTTTGCCTTGCTTGAAAGCTTTTGTTGGAATGAAGTGTTGTGTGAGGTTTTCCATATCAAGGAACCCAGTGAAGACTTTTTTGCCTGTGTGGAGTAGTGGAAAGAGGTCATCTTCGCCTGTGTGAAGCAGTGGTAGAGGCTTGGTTCGAGTGTTGTACCCTCTCACTTGTCTAAAGCAGTTGGAATGGGAAAGATGTTTCACCTTATTTCGGCTTGTTGCGAGTATAGTGCCCGATGTGTGATGCATCAACGTTTTTACTCATAATTCCTTGACAAATAAGGGAGACAATCTGGCTGCGATAGTAGGACACATCGAACCATCTGTTCTAGGAAACTAGATGTTGTTGTGGGGTGAGAGGCCGCAAAAAACCAAAGCTTGATTATGATCACTATGTTTGGAGATTTTAGATGAATGTGATGCTATGTTTGGTTTGGTGTGATTGTTTGGATTTTGGTGTTTGTGTGTTCAAACCAAGGATTGATTGTGAACATAATGATTAACTGTACTTGAATGCGACGTTGAGTATCATTGGACATGTATTATTTATGAATTTCTTTTACTAATATAATTGTTTTTCGTTAGCTTACCCCTATTTGTTTGTTTGTGTGTTTGTTATATGCGTGATGATCATATAACGTGTGTGTTATAGGGAGCAGATGATATTGCAGATAATTTTCGCATGGAGTAGATTGATGAGAGGTTGGGATGAACTCAAGAGTTTTTATAATTTGTTTAGTTGTTTTAAATCAGATACTAAAGTATATGTAATTTTCTTTTGTTCGTATTTGTTATTTAAATTTTTTAAACAAATTGACATTTTTAATTGCCTAATTTAAATTAAATTATAAATTTTTTAATAGTACATTTTCAATAATAATCCCTTTTCGCTAAAGGCAACAATTTTCTAACTATTTGTGACATCCAAAAATTGGGGTGTTATAGTTGCAATCATCTTCTCAGCGAAACGAAGAATAACGCACACTCAAAAACGCAGATGATGCTTGTACAACACTCAAAAACCTAAATACCATCCCAAAAATATAACAGAAAATGCAACCCTAAGATCTGGTAGCACTCACATGCTTATGGTTTATGCAATACAAAAACAAACCCAACTACAAAGTCTCACGGGAAACTTGAAATATTAAACACCATGCATTCCACATCAGTAATGGTTATATATAGTAGAAACGAAACTACACAACACTCTTCATCTTTCAACAACACATGTTTTTCAAAGTTTCAAACATCAATCAATACACACATAAACAGAATACAAACAAAAAGAGAGAAAAACAAGGTGAACTTTCCTTACACATGCATGCTTTTCCCGTTTCATCCTTCAAACAAACAACAATAAGACAAGAGAAAAAAGCAAGGTTGGCAATATTCTCCACTTTAATTATATTTTTCTTAGTTGTTGTAATATTTTAAATCACAATTCAAAAGATAGAAGAAAAAAAATAAAAGATAGAAAAGTATAATGCAACATGAACGTTATATATGTGAAACTACTGCAACGTGCAAGATATATATTTGTATGATGCAGCACCTCAACAAACTATATATGTATATAGCTTACTGCACGTGACCACTTAAACATAAAGGAAGAGAGAGAAAAGATAAAGAGAAAAAAAATGATTTTAAAATCAACACCACTGAAACTCAGCCAACCAAGTATGAACCCCACACCTACACACATTGCACATAATTTCTACCATTAGGCTACATGCCATCACATGATATAACATGCATTATAAGTATTAAAACACTTATACTCCACAAACCATAATTACTTAAATTAGATAAATAACAACTTTAATCACTCATTTAACTAAATAAAATCATATAAATAAATAAAACAATAATTTAAATAATTATTCTATATTTCATAATTAAATAAATTACCATTCTTAATTACTTCCTACCATTGATTCCTATTTATCCTAAATTTTCTCGGATCTTACATATCCCTTCTATTATCACAAATTTGTAAAATGTATGAATTTAACTTTTAGCATCAAACCTGTTCAGAATACCAAAAAGAAATGGTATTAATAGTGAAAAACACAATAAAATAGGGACTCACCACACCCCCACTTCAGACTTTGTACTCCCGTGCAAACAACAAAGAACAACACTACAAGAAAACTACTTATTACCGATGGCCAGAATTCGTCAGTAACGACACCAATTTGTCGGTAATTATGTTTTACTGTCAGACTTTTGACGGCAAAAAATTCGTCAGTAAATGCATCATCGGTAAATTTTTATCGACGGTGGATCTAAGTCTGTTAGTAATTACCAACGAAGATATCTGTCGAACACACTATCAATTATTACCGATGGATATATCCTTCGATACATACTGATGGTCAAATCCGTCAAAAAATCCATTCGTGTAGGCACTACCACAACTGACGGATCTTTCCATCGGTAATTCGTCGGTAAGTGTATAAATTTTGTTTGGGTATATTTGTTTGTTTAACATTCCACAATATCTGCGTACAGAAAATCCCAAGACAGACAAATCCAGCATTCCAACATTCCAGCATTCCATTATATCAAATATTGTATCATTATTAAACTCCATCGTAATATATATCACATTACATACTAAATTGTTTATAAAACATTCAAAATAATATGTAGCATATCAATGTCTGTTAAGTAATACATAAGCATGATTGATACCAAGTAAGAATAATAATACACAAGTTTTTCCTGTACATGCTGAAAGTTTTTCTCAAGGATATGAAGAGCTAATAATCTTCATAATCAAGAGAAGATTCTTCATTTAAATTATCGTCCTCTTCATTATTTTGTTGTTGAGACTAGGGTTGAGGGATTTCAAAGTTCTATTTAGTAGGGTTTGGTTGTTGTGGTTGTGGTTGTGGCTACTAAAGGTGAGCTCGAGGATCAGGAGGGAGATATTGCAGGACTAATGATTGAAATGATTGAAACTCAGACCTTAATTGCTCATTTTCCTCCAGGCTTCGTGAAAATTGCTGCCTAATATAAGTGAGGTCCTCAGTATTAGAAGGGGAGGAAGTTGCTAGCTGGTTCAGGCTTTCATTTGAACCTCTATATTTTGAAACAAGTTGGCCAGCCCCATAAACAAGTTGGCTCAGGAAGTTCCTTTCGTTTTTCCTCCAATAGTCTCAAACCAACACCTTTCCTTATACTCTCGTCCTGTGTGGGATCAACAGAGGATTGCTCTTCTTTTCCATCAGCGCCACATGAGGAAACCTCAAATCTAACTTGAGAAAGCCTAGTCTGAAATTCTTCGTGTAAAAAAGAACAATTATAATTACGTGGTGGTATAAATATATATATATATATATATATATATATATATATCCTAAACACTAAAAGAAACTTACATTTGACTTCCTAGACCTCTCACCCACATACTCGCCAGTACCCTTCCATATTTGTGTCTGCTAAAAGACTTCATCAAGAAACACATGTCGTCCCAACTCACGTGCCTGCAACAAAATATTTTATAATATTAATTTTGATTTGATGACTAACTTTAAAAATGTAGTTCAAATGGAAGATATTAGAAATAATTCATGTGTATACCATACGAAGTGCATGCTGCAATACATTTGCTATGATAGCTTGGAGAATTCCAATGTTCTAGAAGTCTGGTCTACACATAATTAGGAATCCATTATGGCCTTTCTTTAGCCATTCTAGCATCTCTAAACAGCTCAGATAGACGATGAGAAGCTCAGTTGTTGAAATTTCTCTTAATTTCATTTTCATACTCTACGGCCATTAAACTTTCCTCTACAACAACACAATTAAAACATTTAAAACAATATAAGTATATGAAGTAGGGAATAATAGATCCTTGAAATGTTTAGAACATTTAAAACATTTAGAACATGTTACCTTGAAACATTGCCAGAAATGATCCTTGTCTTTTTCAAGTATTGCTTCACATGATGGCCAAGGATTAAGAAATTGTTGCTTGATTGTCTTTGTGATAGCCTGTGAAGCAACTTTAAATGGAACAAACTTAAAAGTCATGGAAAATTGTCAAAAGATGAAAGAAGTTATATAATATAAACAATTAGAATAACTGAATGGAATTATTACCTTCGACCGACAGGTTCAATCATCGCTCAGTAATCATACGGATTTTATGCAATACATTTGAATATTTTCAATAGAAAAAATATTTTTTTTAATCAAATCAGTTTGAATTATAAAAAATAAAATAGAGTTAGCTCCCATTACACAAAAACATAACCCAAAAACTTAGAGATCATATTAAAATGATCAATAAAACACACTTTATCATTCTATTATTCATTTTGCAACCATTGTTTTTTCACATAATCAAATAACAATAAGGAAAAAGGTTAGCTCCCTGGTCAATACTACGCTACTCGATTCAAAATTATGGCTCCTTCTTCACTGTTAGGAAGCTACACCTCCCAATCGTATGATTATATGTCTAGACCGAAAATTATATCTTTTCTCCAATAAATGGTTGCCATTGCATACACATCAAACTCTCTTTCTTTTTTTCTAAACAAACTATTTTTTTTTTAAAGAGCCTAATAAGCTACTAATCTAAACCCTAATATCTTTAAAAAAATGACAAACATTTTACCAGGTTTATAATATTAATAACACCTATTCACTTACATAAGAATTGAATTCAAGGTCCACTTTTCTAAAAGCTCTAATAAACTAAGCTACAACATATCGTTATCATATCATGTACAAAAAATTACTTTAAATATATAATGTCATCCCATTAATCTATTTTATCAAAAATTATTTTCATGGGTCTTACAACTTCCACCACCAAGCACACATCGTGTCTTCTTCCTTGTGTGTTCTTCTCCCTCGAGCCAACCACTACACTGCACATTCAGCACTACTCTTGCACGTCTTTTTTCGCGCATCACGTCTACCATTCTGATTTAATTTTTTAAAACTTTTAATGCTTTTTATGCCTCTTTTGCCTCCAAAACCGAGGCAATAATGGATGGGTATGCCTTAGTTCAAAATTGAGGTAGAAAGGTCAACCTTTTTTAATTTGGTTGGATAGGCCTTAGGTCTGCAATGAAGAAAAAAAACCAAAATAATTATGGTCGAAACCCTCTCCTGGACTGGTGATGTATTGAATATCTATTATTTGTGAAAAATGTCAAGCTTTAATGAGCATTAAAGTCTCTTTTTTTGGAACTTGTACAACTTGGAAATTTATTTATAGGTTTAGAATTTAATTAGAAATCAAATGGTATAGAAAAAAATAAAAGAAATAAATTGAGTCGCTAGAGACATGTGACAACAAAATGGCTAAAATAGTAAATTAGTAATATCAAATGACTAAAAAATCAACATAAGACATTTTTCAGCAAAATAAACATCGGTAAGAATGCAAAATACCTAGTATCTTCTTTTCATATATTATAATTAAAACTCAGGAGGATAAGATCATTGTCCTTGAGTAGGATGTGATTGTTGTGCTTGAGCATCTTAGAAGTAATGATCAATAAGCACCTCATAAATGAGGTCACAATGGCTACATGCACTAGTGCATGTTTGACTTTCTAACTCAGGCTTTATGCCTCTTTCAAAGCGAAAATGAGGCATATAAATATTGGGTAAAAATTTTGAAATTTACGCAACCTTTTATGCCTTGGTTACCTTTACACCCTAGGCAAAAACCACCATTCTGCCTCGGTTCCTACACACTTCCTACTATTTTCAATTCTTAAATTTGAACGAAAAGAGTTTTGCCTTGGTTACGGAGCACCCGAGGCATACACGGGATATCAACTTCGGTTTTGTGTGAACCCGAGATAGATAAATTTGTGTAGTCAAAAACATTTTCTTTTCAATTATTTTCTAAACTCTATGGCCTCGGTTGTCCTATAACCGAGGCAAAATAGGGTGTTATGCCTTAATTATGTGTTAATCGAGGTAAAAGATGATTTTATGCCTCAGTTTTGAATTCAACTTAGGTAGAAGGGTTAGATTAAAAAAACACTAAATAAGAAACATATTGCACATCATCTTCTTCCCTACGTGCGAATGGTTTCTTCTTCTCCATTTTCTCTACACTTCATCTTCGTCTTCCTCCACACAACATATGTTGCTTCTTCTTCCTTGTGTCTTCTTCTTCCTCGAGCCAGCCACTACATTGCGTATTTGCCACTACTTTTGCACGTCTTCTGCCTCACATCACGTCCGCCATTGCACGTCTTCTTCCTCGCATCATTTATGCCACTCGACACTTGCACTTTGTGTCGTCGTTGTTGTTATTGTGGCATTACGGTATAGTCGCCACTACATTCGAAGACCAACATTATTGTGTTGACGCTGGTGAGAGGGAGGGATGCTATTGTAGTTGTGCCACCGTCGCCGGTATAGTTGATGTTGGTTGCCTTGACTGGATATGCCTCGGGTCTTCAAAACCCCTTCCTACACTAGTGATGTATTGAATATCTATTATGAGTGAAAACTATCGAGCTTTAATGAGCATTAAAGTCTTTTTTTGGGCAGAACTTGTATAAGTTGTAAAATTATTTATAGCTTTGGAATTTAATTAGAAATCATAAAAGAATATAAATGGTATTGAAAAAAAAATAAAAGAATAAATTGACTCGCTAGGAACAAGTGACAACAAAATGAGTAAAACATTAAATTAGTAATATCAAATGACTGAAATATCGACATGAGACATTTGTCAACAAAATAAACATTGGTAACAATGTAAAATTCCTGGTATCTTTTTTTCTTATATTATAATGGATAATAGAAGCTTAGGAGATATGATCGTTGTGCTTGAGCATCTTAGAAGTAATGATGAATAAGTATCTTATAAATGACATCACATTGGTTATATGTATTGAATATCTATTATTAGTGGAAATGGACGAGCTTTAATAACCATTAAAGTCTTTTTTTTTTGCGAACTTGGAAAATTGTTTATAGGTCTAGAGAGTAATTAGAAATCATAAAACAAGAAAACCAGTATAGAAAAAAAAAATAAAAAGAATAAATTGACTCGATAGGAACATGTGCCAACAAAATGGGTAAAAAAGTAATTTAATAGTATCAAATGACTAAAAAACCAAGATGAGACATTTTTCAACAAAATAAACATGCGTAAGAATGTAAAATCCCTAGTATCTTCTTTTCTTATATTATAATAGATAACAGAAGTGTAAGAGCTATGATCGTTGTGCTTGAGCATCTTAGGATTAATGATAAATAAGGATCTTATAAATGACATCACAATGGCTATATGTATTGAATATCTATTATGAGTGAAAATGATCGAGCTTTAATAAGCATTGAAGTCTTTCTTTTTTAACTTGCACAACTTGGAAAATTGTTTATAGGTTTAGAAAGTAATTAGAAATCATAAAATAATAAAAATGGTATTGAAAAAAAAAAGAATAAATTGACTTGCTAGGGACATTTGACAAGAAAATGGGTAAATAGTAAATTAATAATATCAAATGACTAAAAAACCAACATGAGATATTTGTCGGCAAAATAAGCATGGGTATAAGAATGTAAAATGCGTAGTACCTTCTTTTCTTATATAATAATAGACTAGTATCTTCTTTTTTATATTATAATACATAATAGATTTTAAATTCATGTCTACGCACAACTTTGTGTTTTATTGTGTGTGACGTTTCATTCAATTAAGTTTATTATTTAAATGGAACGTTACAAAATCGATTTAGAAAGTCAATGTCTTTAAAAATGTAAAAAGTAAATTTTGTAAAAATTAAAAAGATAGAGCATGTGGAAAAATATAGAGTAGACTCACTGAAAATAATTTTGTGTACCATATACTCACTAAAAATACAAATCTATGTATCGAGAAACTTATTTAATGTGTATTTCACCATGGTCATCCCCTACCGACACTTCATAGCCACTGAAAAGGCCACTTGAACGTTGACCTCTTCCTCCTTGCTCTTTCTTCTCCCCTCCATTGTGTTCACCCAAATGACCTCAAGAAAATCAATGCCTACAAGGACATTAAGTATGTCGAATCTAGCATGGTTTTTGGACTGGGCACTAGCTCAACCGTCATGTATGTCGAATATAGCGAGCTTTTCCTTCAGGAAAAACTCACCTCTAAGAAAAACCACAAACAGGCATTGCTTTAGCGGATCTAGGGTTTTTGGAGTGGAGGTGAAACCGTGTGTAATTGATGGTGTAAAGGTTTATTTTCAGATTTTCTACTGTATGTGTGGTTGGGTTATGATTTGGTTGGTGGCCAAAAGAAGGTTGAGGTTGCAAGAAGTAAGACAAGCAAGGTGAGAAGGGTTATTTTCTCACCACCTTCTACTTTCATGGTGTATGTGATAGGGGTTGTTTTGACCTTTGTGAGAAGGCATGAGTTGGTGAATGAAATAAAGTTTGGACCATCATCAATAGAGGTGAAGTTCTCTAAGCATGCATGGAAGAAAGGGTTTGTGAAGGGTGCAATTCCTCAACATCCATTGTCAATTTTGAACTTTGTGGTATCAAGAAATTGGGTTTATTTATGTAATAATTGATGTATTGGAATACATTAACATTGTAAACTTTTACATTGTTATTCAATTATGAATTGTGTGAAAATATTGATAACGAATTCGTTTTAATTTATATTTGTATATTTTTTGTCCAGAAATATTGATAACGATTTTGTATTATTGCTCGCTAGTTTCTTAGTTTTGTATCCTTGTTCTCCTTACCAACCCTTCTTTAACTGTATCTAGTAAAGATGACAAATAAACCCGCCCCACGGGTATTGCCCGAACTCGTCCCCGTTTTGACGGGGAATCCCCGCATTGATTGGGTATGGGTATGGGTATGGGGAATCCTTGACATTTTCAATTGGGTATGGGGATGGGTATAGGGATGTACATATCCCCGCCATAATACCTGTCCCGCCATAACTCTGTCCCCGTTCAAATTATTAAAATATTCACAATTAATTAAGTAATCATATATATATATATATATATATATATATACTTTCTAATTTTTATTTCTTCTAATAGTTAGTTTGTCATGAAACTCATTCGCATCTCCAATATATTTTTCATCTTATCATAACCTTTATGTAATTATGTTGAAATGATGTATGTCAATTAAAAAAAATTTATGTCTCACATTTGAATATTTCTATTATATTTTAATATTTTTATTTATTATATATTTTCCTTTAACATGAGAATGTTTAATATTCTCAATTTAAGGTAATATAAAAAAATTCTTTACTTATTATTATTATTGATTTTTGTTTAATTTGAAGAACTTTTTTGTTTCGTTAATATAATTTTCGTTATTTTTCAACCATTGAGTATGTATGTTTTGATATTTGAAAAGTTTTCTTAGATCTCTAAATTATTTTTCATCTTATTATACTCTTGATTATATATTTGATTTCCTTTGTGCGATTTCTTTCAATAGTCTCTGTAATTATTTCTAAGACATACATTTATTAACTTTTTAACATTTTTTTATTTTTTATTTTCATCATGTAAAATAATATTTCGATATATTTTATCTAGTTATTATTTATTTTCTAACTCATTGTCAATCATACTGTAATTTTTTTCACATTAATTATATAAATAATTTTTATGTATTACAATATAAAAATTTAATGTAATTGCCATGATTTTTTTTTTCACTATCCAACATATATTGGAGTTCAAAAGATACAAAATCTATGTCAAAATTTTATTATTATGTTTATTATTTGTTGTTTGTGTCATTTTGATCAAGTGATGTATTATAACTTTTATTAGTGTATAAAAAAAAGATTCATTAGAATTTAAACAATTGAATTAAACAAATATTTAAAACATATTTTAATTTGAATATTTGTTTTCCTTTTATATTTTTTTCAAATATTTTTTTATTTTATCAACTAAGTTTCATTAATGTTTGTAGTTTGCAAATTTAATAAATGTTTTTGTTCTCATGAAATTTTATTTTGTATTCTAATATAAAATATAAACAATTATAATTTATTTTAAAATATTTGATATGGAAGAAACAATCATCCTTAGTGATGACAAATAAACCCGTACCTTTTTTTACGGGAAATCTCCGCATCGAGTGGTATGGCTATGGGATAGGGAATCCCCGACTTTTTCAATTGGGTATGGGGATGGGTATGAGGATGTACATATCCCCGCCATAATACCCGTCCCCGCTTGCTATGAGTTTACCTTCATTAGAAGTGGATTTTATTCCCTCAATTTGGCACAAATTTGCAATGAGTATAGTGGTTGTTTTGTGAGCACTTTTAATTCTCTATTTTTCAGTTTGTTATTCCATTCTAGTACTATTGTAGGTTTCTTTTGTTTGTGCTTTACTTCTTTGCTTAATTCAAGTTTGTTGGCCTTGTGCTTACTATGATATTCTGGAGATTAGGCTCTATTATTGATTTATATGCTAGTGGTAGCATCTTAGGAGGTGGATTTTAAGGTAGACTTTTAATTGCCTGATTTCATGAGTACTTCCTCCTTTTTGCTTCCAACTTGTGTGAGCTTTGAGCCATATTTCATTGTGAGTGTGAGTGCTAACATTTTGGGTTGGCATAGTTTTTCTTTTGCTATTTTTGTGTTGGTTTGTGTTGTTGTTTTAGGCAGAATTGTGATTGTTTTTGTGCTATTTTGAACCTCAATTTGGTTGGCTAAGGTGCTTTACAAGTGCCTTAATTAGTGGTTGATCTTTGATCATTGAAAAGGAGGCTACAAGCCAAGCACTTTTCTTTCGGATTGTTCATTGTTTGTGAAAATTACTTCTTTTTAGCATCAAAATTTGACACATTAAGTGGTCTTGGGTTGCTTCATTTTGAGTACAAAATTAGTGCACCAAATGTGCTTTAAAGTTTTCCATTGTAACTTAGGTGTCTTAGGGAGCCAAAGGTGTTCAATCTCATCTCCTAAGTACAATCTTTTTCTTACCAATAGTGCAATGTTTTTAGTAGTAAGTGTGTTGAAAGTTCCAAGTGCTTTCTCACCTTGCTTCTTAGGCCACATAATTATGAGTAGTGGCTTAAAATTGTGAGACCAAAGTCTCTAAAATTTAGCCATTTTGGGGTATGTTTTTAATGTTAGTTTTTTTTTCCTTTCTTTGAGTCTTGTTTGCTTATTTGTGCTTAGTGACTCAAGTGATTCTATTTACTTAGCACTTCGAAAATTGTGTGTTCCTTGAAACCTTCTGCAGGTGTATCTAACTTGGAGGTCCAATTGTGCTTGGTTTCTTCTTCCACACATTGTTCAAGTTTCTAAGTTCTTTCAATCACCATGAGCACTAGAAGGGCTACATGTTGATGAAACCAACCTCGATACAAGTAGGATGAGGAAGTTGAGGTTGATCCTAGAGTCCTAAATAACCTCTATCAAGAGGTTAGGGACCTCAAAGCTTAAATGGCTTTCATGCAAGCCAATCTTCAACTAATTTCCAATCAACTTACACCTTCTTCTCGTAATCCCTTTGCCTCTCCTAGGCCTTCTCGTGCTTCTTCAAGGCATGAGTATGAAGATGAAGACGAGGAGAAGGAGCACATTAACATTAAGCAATCACCCCCTGTGAGAAGGCAAAGGCGCATACTTCCTCATCCTAACGAAGTTAGGATAGAATTACCTCCCTTTCATGGAAGGGACAATGTTAAGGCATATCTTGATTGGGTGGCAAAAGTTGAACAACTTTTTGAGAGCCATGTTGTGGAGGAAGATAGGTGTGTCTCTCTAGCTACCCTTAGTTTTCAAGGACATGCTCTAAATTGGTGGACTTACTTAGTCCTCCAAAGAAGGAGAAAAAGGCTTCCCAAAATTTACTAGTGGTTTGATCTTAAAGAAGCTCTTCATGCTTGCCATGTTCCCTTCTATTATAAAAGAGAGCTCTTGGACAAACTCCAAAGGCTCCAACAAAGATCTATGACAATAGAGGAATATAGACAAAAGGTGGAGTTATACATTATGAGAGCGGGAATTGAAGAGAATGAGGATCTTACCATTGCTAGATTCATAAGTTGTCTCAATTTTGCAATAAGAGATAGAGTGGAATTGCTCCCCTACAATAATTTGAATGATCTTGTACAAATGTGTGTTAAGGTTGAGCAACATATTTTAAGAAGACCTTATCGCAAGGATCCTTCTATCTCTTTTTCCAAAAATGATCCACCAAAAGATTTCAAAAGGTATTTTTCTAACGCAAAAGAATCTCCTCTTAAGAATCTCGCAAAGGTAAGTGACAAAAGTGAAACTTCTACCAAGAGAGGTAGAGAAATGAAGTGTTTTAAGTGCTTCTCCAATGGCTCCTCTTATGTCATCCTTCTCTTACTTGTCTTCCAAGTTCTTCACTTAAGGATCTACCTCTTTCTATTGTTGCTCTTCATCAAGATTTTCAAGACGTTTTTCCAAAGGATATTCCTCATGGATTACCGTCTATTACAGGAATTGAGCACCAAATTGATTTTGTGTTTGGGGCTAGTCTTCCCAATAGACCGTCCTATAAGACAAATCCAATTGAAACAAAGGAGACAGAGTCTCAAGTGCATGATCTTCTAGAAAAGGGTTAGGTGCAAAAGAATTTAAGTCTTTGTGTTGTCCTTGTGTTCTTGGTGCCCAAGAAAGATGGTAAATGGCGCATGCATTATGATTGTAGGGCTATCAACTACATCACTATCAAGTGTAGACATCCCATTCTAAGACTTGATGACATGTTGGATGAGTTACATGGAGCAACTATTTTCTCCATAATTGATCTCAAAAGAGGCTACCATCAAATTTTCATTCAAAAGGATGATGAATGGAAAACCGCTTTTAAGACCAAGCTTGGCCTTTATGAATGGTTAGTGATTCTCTTTGGCCTAACAAATGCTCCAATTACTTTCATGCGATTAATGAATCGTGTATTGAGGGATTGTATAGGGAAGTTTGTTGTAGTTTATTTTGATTATATGTTAGTGTTTAGTAGGAGTCTTAGTGGTCATGTAGGCCATCTTAGGGATGTTCTTTCAATTCTTAGGGTAAATCAACTTTATGCAAACATAGATAAATGTACTTTTTATGTGGATAGCGTAGTCTTTTTAGGTTTTGTAATCAAAAAAACGAGGTCATTTTGACCTCGAGAAAATCAAGGTCATCCAAGAATGGCCTATTCCTAAGAATGTTGGGAACATCAGTAGTTTTCATGGTCTACCAAGCTTCTATAGAAGATTCGTACCCAATTTTTCCACTCTTGCTTCACCTTTGAATGAGCTTGTAAAGAAAGATGTTCCTTTTGTTTGGGGTGAAAAGCAACAAAAAACTTTTGATGAGATTAAGGCTAAGCTCACTTAAGCTCTCATTCTTGCTCTTCCAAATTTTGAGAAAACATTTGAGCTTGAATGTGATGCTTCGGGTGTTGGCAATTGTGCAGTTTTGTTACAAGAGGGTCATCCCATTGCATACTTTAGTGAAAAAATAAATGGGCCTTCGCGTAATTATCCCACCAATGACAAAGAGCTTTATGCACTTGTGAGGGCATTTCATACTTGGCAGAATTACCTTGTTTCAACAGGTATTTTTCTAACGCAAAAGAATCTCCTCTTAAGAATCTCGCAAAGGTAAGTGACAAAAGTGAAACTTCTACCAAGAGAGGTAGAGAAATGAAGTGTTTTAAGTGCTTCTCCAATGGCTCCTCTTATGTCATCCTTCCCTTACTTGTCTTCCAAGTTCTTCACTTAAGGATCTACCTCTTTCTATTGTTGCTCTTCATCAAGATTTTCAAGACGTTTTTCCAAAGGATATTCCTCATGGATTACCGTCTATTAGAGGAATTGAGCACCAAATTGATTTTGTGTTTGGGGCTAGTCTTCCCAATAGACCGTCCTATAAGACAAATCCAATTGAAATAAAGGAGATAGAGTCTCAAGTGCATGATCTTCTAGAAAAGGGTTAGGTGCAAAAGAATTCAAGTCTTTGTGTTGTCCTTGTGTTCTTGGTGCCCAAGAAAGATGGTAAATGGCACATGCATTATGATTGTAGGGCTATCAACTACATCACTATCAAGTATAGACATCCCATTCTAAGACTTTATAACATGTTGGATGAATTACATGGAGCAACTATTTTCTCCATAATTGATCTCAAAAGTGGCTACCATCAAATTTTCATCCAAAAGGATGATGAATGGAAAACCGCTTTTAAGACCAAGCTTGGCCTTTATGAATGGTTAGTGATTCTCTTTGGCCTAACAAATGCTCCAAGTACTTTCATGTGATTAATGAATCGTGTATTGAGGGATTGTATAGGGAAGTTGTAGTTTATTTTGATGATATGTTAGTGTTTAGTAGGAGTCTTAGTGGTCATGTAGGCCATCTTAGGGATGTTCTTTCAATTCTTAGGGTAAATCAACTTTATGCAAAGATAGATATATGTACTTTTTATGTGGATAGCGTAGTCTTTTTAGGTTTTGTAATCAAAAAAACGGGGTCATTTTGACCTCGAGAAAATCAAGGTCATCCAAGAATGGCCTATTCCTAAGAATGTTGGGAACATCAGTAGTTTTCATGGTCTACCAAGCTTCTATAGAAGGTTCGTACCCAATTTTTCCACTCTTGCTTCACCTTTGAATGAGCTTGTAAGGAAAGATGTTCCTTTTGTTTGGGGTGAAAAGCAACAAAAACCTTTTGATGAGATTAAGGCTAAGCTCACTTAAGCTCTCATTCTTGCTCTTCCAAATTTTGAGAAAACATTTGATCTTGAATGTGATGCTTCGGGTGTTGGCAATTGTGCAGTTTTGTTACAAGAAGGTCATCCCATTGCATACTTTAGTGAAAAATGGAATGGGCCTTCGCGTAATTATCCCACCAATGAGAAAGAGCTTTATGCACTTGTGAGGGCATTTCATACTTGGCAGAATTACCCTTTTTCGAAAGAATTCATCATTCATAGTGATCATGAATCTCTCAAGTTTTTGAAGAGTCGACACAGACTCAACAACAGGCATGATAAATGGATGGAATTCTTAGAACAATTCCCATACATTATTAAATACAAGAAAGGGAAAATCTAAGAGAATTTCTTGACAAGTCATAAACAAGGAGCAATGGCAGCTTGAGTGGTTAAGTGTCTGGAGTGGTATTGAGAGGACTTAGATTTGAGTCTTGTGTTTGCCATTAGTATGATATTTTAATTGTGTTTTTATTTTACAAATATATTGTGAATGTGGAAGCATGATTTAAGATTGTATGTATGTGTTAACTGATATGAATAATATGATGACTTGATGGTTGTGCATATGCTTGATGGGTTAGAAGGATATGAGTTCAAACTTTGGCTAGTGTGAGTAGACTTTTTTTATGTTTTAATATTTTTGATAGGCAATGCAAAATCTAGAAACCTTATAAATCCTCTAAGAAACCAAAAGGGTAGGAGGGTGGTAGTTGTGGTGCAGTAAACACAAGTTAATAGCCATTAAACTGTAATTTTTAATTGATTTCATTTTTTTAGTATTCTTATTTATTTTGGACTGAATTTGTGAGAAGAAAGGGGTTGATTGAGAAAGCAGAGAGTCATAGAATGTAGCAACAAGGAGAGTTAGAGAGAATTGAGAAACTGTGACCTAGGGAGAGGAATTGAGTGTTGAAAGGAAGTTGGAGTGGAGAAAAGGATTGAAGCCTTGGGGACAAGGATGAATCCCTAAGGGTGCATTTGAAGCAACGAAACTAGGTAAGGCGAATTTTTTTACGTGCTTGTATGTTTGAATGTTGAATGTAGTGGATTGTTATTGTCTACATGCCTAATTTTCTCTTCATCTATGTTGTTTTTCATAGTTTCTACGGTTTTTGCCCAAAAACTGTGGCAACTATGAAGGCCGCCAAGTGGCATGAATTGAAACATTGTGTTCTTGCATATTATTGGTGTTTTTGTGATGTGTTTGGGAGTTCCACAATTTATGGAACCTTGTTGATATATTTCCTAGCATAATCGATTTATAGTATTTGCTTTTTATGATAATTCGATGAATTGAGGGGTTGTATGTATGTAAGGGTTCAATCGGTTGCGGAGGAATTCCAAATATGAGCTTCAGAACTCAGAAATTGATTGTTTGGAAGGTTTGGTTGGATTATTTGAATTCGAATGCATAATGTATATGTGATTGCTTGTGGTTTAATTGCAATTGGAATGTTGATATGCGTTTTGGGCAAATTAGGGTTTATAGTAGGTGCAAGGAAATCTGGCGTTTCTAGAATCCTGATGCACCACCTAGCGATTCTTGTGTGCCGCCAGGCGTTGAAGGGTGGCCAATAGCTTGATTGGCTTGCTTAGTGGAAAAGTGAAATTGGGGTCATTAGGGACAACTTTGGCACGAAAATTGGCATGATTGTATGATGTATAGGTGTTCAATTAGGTGTATTGATGCATGGGTTAGAGTCAGGGATTCATATGAAACTTGTATTGGTTTAAGATATGGAAATAAAAGGATTAAAATAGGTTTTGTTAACATCACCAAATCAATTACATCATTGAGAAATTTTCGAGATTGTGGTATGGAGGTATTAAAAATGTAGGCATGAGCTCTTAATAATGTCAAATAACCATTAAAGGTACTATGTGTGGATGTATAATTATATAGCTTGATAAACCTTGGTTTAGGGGGTGATGCATCAAAATGAAACGGGCAACATAGGTATTGTGGTCTTTGTGAAATTGCATGTATGTTTAGACTATTGGTATAAAGATTCACTCATGTGATGTACATTCTTAGTTATACAAAAGAGATGCTTTATTTTCAAGTTGGAATGCTTAAGTGTTTATGTTTGATTCGTACCTAGGGACTATTATGATGAATTATGTGTCATGAAGACTGTAAAGATAAGAAATTGGCATTCTGGATGTATAACTACAAAGCTTGGGGGAGCTAGAAAACAATATGTAGTGCTTAAACCAGTAGAATTTGTTTGACTAGTGATAGCCACAAACAAATGATTATGGAAGGCGTGGTGTATGGCGCGTTGTGGTGTCCACCAGGTGGTCTAGAGGACAGTTTCGCTTGGCGGTGCATAGGCAGCGCCAAGCGATAATGCAAGGGTAAGGGTCCTTTCTAATGGGTTTGCATGGATACACTTGATTGTTTGGTCTAGGATAAGCTTGATTAAATTACGAGCGGGGAGGTTCGTAATGGAGATGGAAATACATGATTGATGTGGGTGGGGAGGTCTGCATTCGTTGTACTCTTGTGTGGGGATACGAGCGGGGAGGTTCGTATATTCCCTACTCACACATGAGGTTGCTATTAGCGGGGAGGTTGATAGCACGTGTTCACGTATGTTTGATTACGAGCGGGTAGGTTCGTAGAGTTGGACTTCGGGCGGGGAGGTCCGCAGAGTTGGACCACGAGCGGGTAAGTTTTGGAAGCATGATAGTCCCGGAAGACCAAAGTGTGTGTGAATCCTTCTCATATAGGTTATGAGATTGAGGTAGAATTGTATAAAGGAGTCAATAAACTCAGAATTTATTAAGATACTTTAGGTGGGTGTAAATTCTCATTATTCGTTATTTATGTAAGATTTCCAATGTCACCTCACCCTTTTTGTTTGTGTTTGGCGATGATTGTATGACTTGTCACACGGGAGCAGATGTGAATCCAAGTGAGGACGTTGGCGCCTAGAGACGGAGTGGGGCGGACTATGGGAATTTACTTTATGTTTTATTTACAAACATTTTGTAGTAAGCTTCTATTATGTTTTTCTTAATTATGGATTTGTAATAAGGATGATAAAGTGTATTTGAACTTTCGCGATATCAGTTTTAAGTTTTTCCCACGCTTAGGAATTTTATATATTATTTAAATTCCAAAAGTTATATAAAAATTGTTCTATCAAGTAATATCCGCCTAAGGTGTTACACAAATAAGTTCGCTTACGAACTTCTTTTGGTGTTAACTTCTCTTGTATATTCATTTCAATCATATCCAAATGAGCATCGACGACATCCTTCGTGTTTCCTTTTATATTTAAAAGTGTTCTAAGTAAACTATCACATACATTATTTTCAACCTGCATCACATCTATACAGTATCGCACATCTAACATGCACCAACATGGAAAATCAAAAAATATTGACCTCTTGTTCCACATGTTACTCACAATTGCCTTTCTTTTTTCTCCAAAATATACATGAAGACCTCTCACCTTCTCATAAACCTGAGCACCGGTTAATGGAATTAGAGAAATGTCATGTTCTTAGTGTCCATTGAAGGCCTTCTTCAATCTACGATACTGATGAAATGGATTTAGATATCTACGCCAAAGATAGAATTTTCCTCCCATGCTTTAACTATTCATATGATTTGTTTTCTTCACATATCGGATAGCTCTATGATAGTACAAAATAACATGGCATGCATTTGGAAAGATTCATTGGCAAACCTATCAAAGACTTCAACCTCATCATCCCATAACAACTTCAAGTCCTCAATCAATGGACTAAGATAAACATCAATATCATCCCCTAGTTGTCTTGGAATATAAATCATCATAGATAACATCATGTACTTTCTCTTCATACACAAACTTGGAGACAAGTTATAAATCACTAACAAAATGGGCCATGAACTATGATTGGTACTTATATTCCCATAAGGATTCATTCTCTCTAAAGCTAGTCCAAGTCTCAAATTTCTTAATTCATTTCCGAATGTAGGAAATTTTTTATCAATGTTCTTCTATTGCACAAAATTTGTAGGATGATGAACTAGTCCATCACATTTCCACTCATCAGCATGTCATCTAAGGTTTTTGGCATTAGTTGGATTCACAAACATACGTTTAAACCTTGGAATTATTGGTAGATACCAAACATCCTTCGAAGGAGGGTTGTGTTGTGTGACCTCATCAATATTCTCCTTATCACCATCTTTGGCCTTATAATGTGATAACCCCCACTTGGGACAACTTCTTAACTTTGTACTCTATTCTATATAAAATACAATCATTAGGACATGCATGAATCTTTTTATATTCCATACCCATTAGACAAAGTATTTTTTTACCTCATACATTCGATCAAGTAATGTATTACTTGGAGGAAGCATTTCCATCAACAACTAAAGCAATTTTGTGAAGCTTTTTTCAATCCACCCATTTAATGCCTTCAAATTGATCAACCTTAACATTGTTGATAATTGTTTGAAGTTAGTTGAACTAGGATATAATGGGGTCTTTGCATCTGTAGTCATATTTTCATACACAACTTTAGCAAAGGTTTGTACTCCAACATCAGGAATCATGTCCTCTAATCTATCTTTCATTGTCAATTCCACAAATTGATGTGCTTCAACCACAATTTGAGTCTCTACCAATTCACCATGCTACATCCATGTTGTATAATTCTTTAAAAATCCATTGCATAAAATATGTTCTCTCTAAGACCCGGGAAAAATTAGACTAAAGGGAAACACATGGAAAAAAATTAATGGCCTGATTAATATTGTTAATTTATTTTATTTAATTAGGTTATTAAATTATGAAATATGAAATAATTATTGTTTGAGTGATTTAAGTTATTTTTGTATTTATAATAATTATTTAAGTGATGTAAGTTATTGTTTTATTTATTTTAAATTTTAATATTATATTTAATGTTGGGGATATGTGTATATAATCAAGTGACGCATATTATGATATGAGAAAGCATGTGGCTTGGTGGCTAATGTGGCTTAGGTAGCTTTAAAATGATTAAATTATGTTTCTTTTTCTTTCTCTTCTTTCTGGTGCGACCCACAAAAAATTCTTTAGTTTTCTCTCTCCTGAAGTTTGTTTCCATACATAAACTACATGCTGCATGGTTCTATTTTCATTCCTTTTTTTCTTCTTTTATTTCTCTTTCCGTTACATTGCAGCAATATTCATTCTAGCTTCTGTTTTTTTTTTTATTTGCTTGGCTGCTACTTATTCTAAAGGAAACAAAAACGCTTTTGGTTTTATTTCTAAGATTTTAACGGAAAAGATTAAGATGAATTAGTTATAGATTAAAAGGTAATGTTTTAGGGGAGGAGATATAACAGTTTTAGAGTTTCTAAAATGTGAGAAAAAAAATAGGAAAGGAGTAAACGAGAGAGGAACCATGGAAGAGACTGCGGAAGAAAGGGAACGTAGGTTGGAGGTTGCTAACAAAGTAGGGGAAGTTAACTTTGTTTTCTATTTTGTTTGAAGCCAACCTTGATTTCTTCTCTTGTTTTCTTGTTGTTTGCTTGATGAATGAAACTTGAAAAGTATGCATGTGTAGTGTAGGGAAAGCTGAGTTTGCTTTTTGTGTTGTTTGAAGCTATACCTTATTTCTTCTCTTTATTTTGTTTTGGTGCATGAGGTTTTAATGAATATACTTGATATATCCTTCTTCTTTTCCATGGCCTGAATGTGTGATTGTTTTCTCTTCATTCACGCTATTAGAGCAAGTTTTTTGCATGAGATTAACTCTTCTACCTCTTCTTTTTTATTTACGTGAATGTGGTGCGAAATTATTAGCTTTCCCCTTTCTTGTTTTTGATATCATGCATATTGATGGGGGTGCAGTACATGAGCTATTTATTTTGGTGCAGGCACCTTTCCTTTTCTTTATCTAGTTTTGAGGTGTTACCCATTTTTCTGTACTGCACATTTTTCGTAAAGTGAAGATTTCTACTTCGTTAACCGTTGGATCAAGCTGAAGTTTTAACAGCTGATCCTTAACACATAGTTTTTGACTTTGACCGATCGGATCTTGAATCGAAGCTCTATAGTGAGAGCAGTTTTTATCGCAAGGTCCTTGTAGTTTGTTGTGTTTTATTTACGAAATTCTTTTATATATCATTGTTTATGGTTAGCTTACCCCTATTTGGTTGTTTGTGTGTTTGTTTTATGTGTGATGATCGTATAACGTGTGTGTTATACGGGAGCATATGATAATGTAGATTGGCATGGAGTAGATCGACGAGAGGTTGGGGTGAACTCGGGAGATTTTATAATTTAATTAGTTGTTTTAAAACAGATATTAAAATATATGTAATTTTCTTTTGTTCGCAATTATCATTTGAATCTTTTTGACCAAGTGTCGTTTTGAACAATGTAATTTAAATTAAATTAGAAGTTTTTTTCTTAGTACATTTTCAATAATAATCATTTTTTGTCAATCGTGATAATTTTCTAACTTTCGATGACATCCCAAAATTGGGGTGTTATATTCTCGAATCTCGACCACATCCAATATTCTCCCATTCAAACAATTTACACAGGGACACCTCATCTTTCCTCTATTTTTTGCATTACCACCATGACATTGAGCAAATTTTATAAACTCCTAGACCCCTCTTTCATAATCATCACTTATATATGATAGATTAATCCATCTCTGATCCATCATTGTTCTATAGTGAAAATAATTTTACAATGCATAAAAGTAATAAGTGTCTAGGGTCGAACACCTCTAGACTTAATCTCATCACATTGTTAGGGCTCGAACACCCTCGTACTCAACAAATACTCAAATTTAAAAACTAAATATTGTCATCCAAAATTAATGCATACAAAATAAATAAAATTTAAAACACTAATAACTATAATATTAAAAACTAATTAAAAAAAATACTTACATGTTTAGTCCACAACCACGATGGTTTGAGGGAGAAAAATCGAACCACAACGGCAGCGAAAAGAGAGGTGCGGTGGTAGGACACGATGGAGCAATGGAGACTTCACAATTGTAGCAGCGGTGCGGTGGTAGCGACAACGATGCAGCAACAACAAAGCGGTGGCAAACTTCCCAATAGTGATGTAGTCGCAGCGACAACAACGTAGAGGGAATGGAACCCAAGCAATAGTTGTTGCAAACCTTGCAACAGGGTTGTGATGGCAAACACAACATGGACGTGGCAGCGGAACCCCAGCAACAGCGTCACAAAGTTCTCCCGTCCCACCAGTGATGACTTCGCAGGAGCAGCGACAAAAAATGATGGTGGTGCTCGTTGTGGCTAGTGGCTAGCGGAGGAGGCAATGTCAAACGGCGTGACTGTAGACGACGAGAGTGGAAGAGAGAAAAGTGGGCACGATAGGGAAACTGTGAAAGGGTTATTTTTTAACCCTCAACAAGTTGATCCATGACAGTTCTGCGAACCACCATCGTGGTTGTGGCAATAAACAACGATAGCTAATAGAGTGACCGTCATTGTTCTGGAGTTCAAGGCAAATAATGACGGTTTTTAGTAAAATTTTCGTTGATGTGGACGTTTTATTTACAAAAAGGCCACTGCCTTTTTTCCACAATGTTTGCGCTTGAGTCGTCGTTATTTGTTGTAGTTGAACAGTGTTTGCACTAGTGAGTATTTTCTAAAAATATTAGTGGGGAGTTTTAATCGAAATTGTGGCAATTGAAGGAAGAATGAAGAAAGTTTTAAAGGTCGAGTATTCAAGGGGAAGAAGAAAGAATTGAAGAATATGAAGTAGAGGGAGCTTACATTCTTATGTTCTTGTTTTCTAGTTTTGTTGTTTTCTTTCTTGCCTCCTTGTTTGTATGTGATGTATTATGTATTACTTTATGAATCTAAACTAGCAAGTAGATGTTATTTAGTATGATTGTGATGACATGTGAATATGTGGTTGTTTAGAAACTAAAATGTATGCTTGTGTACAGTGACTCAATGAAGGATAACTCTGGGCAATTGTATTGGAGGTATACTTCGTCAAAGATCTTGAGGAGTGTAATGGGAAGTGACACATATATACTTCACCAAGCCTCTTTAGGAGATTAATGGGAACATAAATTTTGTTGGGGCTTCCAAAAAGAGTAATGGGAGGTGGCCGTTGTATTGGTAAGTTGCGTGCGAGAGTTACAAATTGGCTCCTGACGTTGAGTTCACTGGTGGATGTACTATATACGAAGATAACATGTTTTGTGTGGTTGTGTAAAATGATTGATGTAATTGTGTGGTGTTGTGAGACACATGGTTATGTATGGTTTGGGTGGGTTGTTATATTATGATTGATGTGTATACTAGTTATGAGGTTTTGATGCTTGTATTAGTTCAACCTTCTATTTTAGTGGTTATGGTTTCCACCCGCGATGATCATATTTTGTACGGGAGCAAATGATTGTACAAGTGTTGAGGAATATGCATGTGGCTAGGGAGAGTGCTCAATATCATTAGATGTTTAGGTTAATCTTTGCCACGAGCGAAAAGGTATCTCCATAATCCAACCCAAAAAATTGATTATAACCTTTGGCCACAAGACGAGCTTTGAGGTGATCAATAGTACCATCATGTCCAACTTTGATAAATAGTACCATCATGTCCAACAGTGACGGGGCCAGTTCCTAAGTTCCACTGTTATGAAGAGCACTTAGTTCATTTGTCATGGCCTAATGCCAACCAGGATGGGCTAAAGCTTCATTGACAGCTTTTGGAATGGTCATAGAAGAAAGAGAGGAAAGACATGTATAAAAAGGTAATGACAATTGATCATAACTCAAAGCAATATAATGGGGTGAGGGATTACGGGTAGAATGCATAACTTTTCATAGGGCAATGGGAAGGTCAGACTTAGGTGTCAAAGTTGGAGGAGATAGAGTAGTTGGCACTTGAGTGAAGTCACATGGTGGTGGTTGTGATCGGTTTCAACTACTATAAACCTGAAGAGCTGGTGGAGAAGAAGATGACTGTGGAGCAAGATCTGATGGTGAAGAAGACATAGTAAGAGGGTCACAAAGAATAGGAACATTAAAGGTACTAGGAGTGTTGACAGGATTGGATGGAGACAAAGATGAAGGTTGACTCTTAAAATAAATGGAGAACTCATCAAAGGTGACATCTATAGACACAAAATAATGGTTAACAGAAGGAGAAAAGCATTTGTATTCTTTTTGTGACCTTGTATACCCTAAGAAAACACACTTATATGATCTAGGAGAAAGCTTGTCGAGACTAGGAATGAAATTATGAACAAAACATGTAGACCCAAAAACTATTAGAGGTAAGGGATGAAGAGGTTCACGAGGGAATAAAATGGAATAAGGTATGTTATTATTTAAAATCAAAGAAGGTATGTGATTAATGAGATAACAGGCAGAAAGAATAGCATCACCCCAAAAATGTTTAGGAACCTCTCCACGAATTAAAAGAGTGTGAGTTGATTCAATAAGATGTATATTTTTACGTTCAGCTACACCACTTTATTAAGGGGTATAAGCACAAGAAGTTTGATGTAGAATACCGTGAGAAACCATAAAATGTTTAAAAGAATGAGAAAGATATTCATGGTTATTATTACTGCGCAAAACTCTAATAGAAACACTGAACTGAGTTTTAATTTCATTAAAAAAAGATTGAAAGATATGAAATAATTCCCAACAATTTTTTATTAAAAATAACCAAGTACATCTGGAATAATCATCAATGAAAGTAACAAAGTATTCAAAACCTAAAGTAGATTTAACGCGGCTAGGACCCCAAATGCTAGAGGGAACCAAGGCAAAAGGGGACGAAGCATCACATGTGACACTACGAGGAAAGAAAGTACGATTATGCTTGCCCAATTGACACGACTCACACACCAAACAAGACAGCTTGGACAAGGTAGGGACAAACTGCTATAACTTGGTTTGGATGACCTAACTAAGCATGAAGAATAGAAGAAAACTGCATAACTACACCAATGTGTGTAATGGGACGGAGATCATAAAGACCATGAGACTCACATCTTATGCCAATCACCTGTTTCGAACTCTGGTCCTATAAAAACATAAAATTGTTGGTGAAAAAAATAACACAATCAATAGAACGAGTTAGATGACTGATGAACAACAGGTTAAAAGGAGATTCAGGGACATAAAGAACATTTTCAATGGTTAAAGAAGGGAAAATTTTAACAATGCCAACACCATTAGATGAGACTCTAGAACTATCAGCTAGTTTAACAAAAGGTAAAAGATTAGGAGAGGATAAAGAAGAAAACAAACATTTTGTTACCAGTGCGACAAATGCAGTGGAACTAGTAGATTGTTGATCCTTATACCATTTGCGAAATTTGTTGAACATAATAGGTGTATAGGACGAAACAGAAGAAGGAGGATCCCTAGTAGATGAAGGTGGGGAAGATCGGTTTGAACAACTATAGCAGATCGAGGAGGATGACTATACAATGGATAACACTTGTCAATATTGTGACCTAGCTTGCTACAATGTTCACACTTATGTAATGCATAACACTTGTCCATCTTGTGACCTAGCTTGCCACAATGTTCACGCTCATGTAATGCATAAAACATGTCCATCTTGTGACCTAGCTTGCCACAATGTTCACATTTAGGATGTCCTTTTCCCTATTTGCAAGGGCGAGTCTGATCATCACAATGAGATACCAACACAGAAGAATTATCAACAAAAGCAGGTGTATCAATGTTGGGTTTTTCTGGTACACGCAAAAGAGTATAGCCGGTCCAAGTCAAGGTGGGGACAACCGGGGAACCCAAGATCTGATCACGAAGAACTTTGAGCGTTGCGTGATCTCCATGGCAGGATCGAGGGAAGGAGGCAATTACTCGTTGAACTCATGAAAAAGAGCACGAATTTCGACCATATAATCAATCATAGAGTCTTGATGTTTAGAGGCAATAAGATCTATAAATTTAGAACAGACACCATAGAGACGTTGAGTATCATTCATTTATAATAACTTGGCATGCTCCCAAATTTGAGCACATGTTCCGGAGGAATGAAAAAGCTGCTTTAACGAAGCATTAAGAGTACCCTTGAGAACCACACATTATTGAGCATCAATTATTTCCCAACGGTCGTCCTTAGCAAGAGTTAGAGTAGGTTCTCTCGGGGTAAGATGATCAAGATACCTTTGACTCTTAAGCCATAATCAAACATTCATGTGGCATAATTAGGACCAGTTAACTCGTCAATGGATAAGTGCACATTAACATAGTTAATGTAGATGGACAGGTCAAACACACCAGAAGAAATTTCAGAATTGGAAGAGGTAGCAAAAGACGCATTGAAGGAAGAGAGAGAAAAACCCTAAAATACCAAAGAGGTCTGATTGGATTAATTAGACTAGATCGAGAAAGAGTAGGACGAGGTGATTCCGGCATAAGTGATCGTTGTTGGAGACGGTGGATGACGCACCGCCACGTGCGATGATGAAATGGGAGGAGGTCACCACGTGTGAGGACGAAATAAAAGGAGGTGTGACTTCGAATGACGCATGAGGGAGCGTCGCTGCTCCGATGACGACGATTCTGGCGACATTGAGGTCGCCTAGCCGGGGCAATCAGAACCATGTGGTCGCCAGTCAGAACTGGCACTCCAATGACAACAACAACGACGATGGCAATAACGGCGACAATGACAACGACGATGGCAATAACGACGACAATGACAACGACGATGGCGGTAGCAGTGCTTATGATGGCATGGGCAACGAAAAGAATGCCAAAAAAAAAACTTAAGCTCTAGATATCATGTTGAGAATAAAGAAAATAGGGTTTAAGATTAATCGTGCTTGTGTATAAACCACACATAAGGAAATCTATTTATAATAAAGAGATATACAATTAAAAAGAATAACTGAAAATAAATAGAATAAATAAAAGATATTGTTTGATATTGTGATTAACAATATCTTAATAATATCAAACAATATCTAAAAAATCTAACACTATTAAAATATATATGCACATAAAATATACATGCACTAATAAACTATGAAAAAGTGATTAATTTCCTTGAACTTTCCAACCAGACAATTCATAATTTAATACAAATAAATTATTATATTGTCTGCTCTTATATTAATTTTTAAAAAATATTTTTTTCAAAAAAACATAGAGATAATAAATAATTTTTGTATTGAATCCGGAATGAGAAACTAAGGTTAACTCAAACGATAACAACCTCAAATCAAATAAAATAAATCAAATATATTTAAGAATATAATTAACCACATATCTAAAATATAATTATTAACAACATATTACAAAAATATAGACTCACATTACATAAAAGAACTTTAAGCTCATAATAGCAACTTGGAAGCAAGAAACGCGAATAACAATATAGCCTAAACCTCTATCAAAAAATAAAATATAAAAATAACAGTGGGACTTTTGAAATTAACGGAAACTTTCAATTCTCAGATAACCGAAGCCTAAACGTGTATATGCTTCAATTTTTATGAGAATCGAAATCTAAATATTCTCACTAATTTCGAAAATACCAGTGTTTTGATTGACTTTTTTTTCTTAAATCTGGGACATATTAAGCGAAGTTAAATGGAATTTTTTGCATTCTAATATTAAAATAAAACAAACATGTTTCTTGAAATATTTTCTTACATAAGATAAATAATTAATATGTAACACCCTTCCTTAAGAATTTTTGTAAACTTTTGGTTCTTTATAAAAAAATAATATAACTATTTATTTGACTTAACTAAATAATTTAATTTGACTTAGAGAATAAAATAAATTTTACAAATGTAGTTAGGTTGTTAGAGAGAAAAAAAGAAGTTAAAATAATGATTGCATTGAGAAAGGATCAATACATCCTTGGGTATATATTCATCAAATATGGAATTCATCAAGATATTTGGACACTTGATAAGGATCTAGTTATAAGTAACAATTATCAAAGATGATCATAATTTTCATTATTTTGTGGCTTAAAAATTTGAAAACACATTTAGCACTACTTTTAATGGAATCAGGAAGATATAATTAGTCAAAGCATGGCTCTAAACAACTTATAAGTTGCACAAAATCAGAGCGAAGTGATTATAAGTTTTGGAATAAATTCAAACTACGTAAGTAAACTTAAGAAAAAACATGTTATATATACTCACCATGGAATTGACTCAAGAAGATTGAAACAAGAGAATGAATCATTTAAGAAAAAAAATTATGTATAGAATATGTAAGAACAAAATAGAAAACTAAACCAGAAAGAAAGAAAAGGAGAACATTGTCTTTTAAACATCTCGAACCCTAGCTATTTGTACCACACCTAGCCGGCCTAGCCAAAAACGCCAACACCTATCATTCTTTACTGTCATAACTATACCGGCAAAGGTTGGGAAACTGGTGTACCACACCTAGCTGGCCGAGCCGAATAATAACCATAAAACTCGTCTGTGTAACTACCCAGGATGTAAATAATAACAATCACCATACACACGCTAAAGTGAATCAAAGTATCCGGCCTAAGCCGCTAAAGAGCAACATCGACCGAACACACTAAAAGAACAATAGTGGCCTAAGCCGCTAAAGAGTAACCAGCCTAGGCCGTTAACTCTAGGAAACTAAGCAAGGACTTGGCAAATTTGGAACATCAACGGTAAGATTCATAGGCCCCACGATGATCGAACAAAGGGGTCTGGGTTAAGGCCCAAGCCCACTTATGGCCCAAACAAGGGCCCAGCCCATGACGTGGCCAGACATAATTAATAATCTATAAATATGCATGGACCCCACGAATTAAAGGTACGCATTCATTACTTTCCTAAACATGAGATTTGACTTTCTAAGAGATTTTGCTGACTTGAGCTTCAGAGTCTCTTCTGCAGATAACCCCTGGGGTCCAAATCGATCACACTGAGATATCCATACGCGACATGTATCGACCAGAAAGAAGCCTACTGAGGAGATTACGGACTACAGTAAGATAGTACTTGTGTCTGACATATCTTATTTTTTTCATTATATGACCAAAATCGGTCACAAAGAAAAGTAGTGACCAATTTAGTAATCAATTCAAATTGGTCACTATTTCTTTGACCACTAATATATAATGATTGATCAAATGATCAAAATCAGTGACCCGAAACAGTAACGGAAATCAGTGACCACTTTATTGACCGAACTCAATCACGATTTAGTAACTAAAATCATTTACTAAAATAATTGATTTAGTAACCAAAATAAATGAGAAATTTAGTCATCGAATTCCTATAATTTAGCGACCACTTTGTTAGTCATTATATCACCACTTTGTTAGTTATTATATAAATAACTAATAGTATTAATCTTTAATTTTAATCGCTTTTGGAAAAATACTTAATAACTTTATAATATATATTATGTGGTATAAAATTATTTATTATTGGAATTTAAAATATAAACAAAATTATATCAACATAAAAAAAATGAACAAATATGTTTCATTGCTTGATAAAAGTAACAAATTCAATAATTACAATTCAAATATTAAAAAAAATATATAGTATTGAGAGTTATTAAGTCATAAGACTATCTACATTTAAAGTCTTGATCCTAATCATCTTAATACGCTTTGTTTGACCTGCTCTTACATTATTTGGGGATGGCAAGTCACAATATCCGGTTCCTTCAATATCAAGAATATCCGGTTCCTTCCTTCAATATCAAGAATATAAATAATTTATTCAATTGTACGTATAAATGGATGAAAGCCGACAAATAAAAAGCATAAAATTACTGTGCAACATAGTCTCCTTTTTGGTTCATAAACTTTGTTGACGTATGGATATAACAACAATTATTTGATTTGATGGCTTCAATTAGCACAAGTTTATGAACCAACAAATCATATGTATTGAACCACGGAATATTATTCTTGACATTATTGGAACACATATAGGTACTTGCAAGCCATTATCTTGGCACCGTCAAATGTAAAAGTCAGTTTGATACTAACCTTATGTAGCAATTGAATGTTCTCACCACTACCGGACCTTACATATGATTAGGGAGCCACGGCTCCCCCATTTTTTATTTAATTTTTAATATTTATTTTAAAATTATTTTTATATTATATTATTTATATTAACTTTTTAATTTTTTTCTTAAAACTTTATGCATAGTTTTTTCTTTTTTATTTTTTTTCTTATACATCTCCACTTCTTTTTTCCATTTTCTTTTTGATTTTAATTTTTACTCTCAATCTAACATTATTTTTAAAATAAATTGATTTAAGAAGTTAAGAAACAATATGTTTTTTCTTTTGAATAAGTTTATTTTCTTTTTTATATTTTTTTCTTTAAAACAATATGTTTTCTTCTCGTATGTGATAAATTTATCTATTGCGTATCATTATGTGTATCACTTGAAGGTGATGAATTTATCTTTTTCTAAATAGGTGAGTAGTAATACATTTATATTAGAAAAAATATAATAAAGAATAAAAAAATTGATTTTTTCTTTTTCAATGAGAAGACTTGTGATGGAAGTAAAATAAATGCATCTAAGTGAATTGAACTTGAGAAATTTCATGTGAACCCAATAATTAAAGACAATTAAAAACTACTTTCAAAAGTTCTTAAAGTTTAGATACAATGAATTTTAAAAAAATCTAATTTGACACCCTGAACTTTTTGTCCAAGTTCTGCCATTGGTTGTCACCCAATCCAAAACTAGGATTGGGCATAATTTACTAAACTATACTAATTTGTGGTTAACTGCACTATTTTATACTAAAAAAAACTGAACTGTTTGTATTTAAAATTGCACTTCATTGTTTTTAAGTTTAGTTTCAAGAAACCAAACTTATATCAGTTAATTATTCCATGTATGAACTGAACTATGGAATTTTAGTTTTCCCTTCCTCTTCGCTATCTGAACATTCCTCTTCACAATTTGAACACTCTCCATTTCTTTTGTTTCAATCAGCACTCTCATAGTAAATAAGCTAAGATTTTTATATTTCAAAGTTAATAAACAAGGCTAAAAAATCTTAGGCAATGATAAACTTTAACGAGGAGAATGATGCATGTTTTTTTGGGAGAAATGATTAAAGTTGCTGACGAACTTGTAAAGCATCGACTTCCTCTGCAAAATAAAAGAGTATTTGTTAAACATGGATATGGGTAGTATATTAATGTTTTTCTATTTTTGTTTTAAAAATATCTTTATTTAAATTCTATTTGTGTGAATAATAATTTCAACAATTCTTTTATTATATATATATATATATATATATATATATATATATATATTTTTTTTTATATTTAAATCCATCACTTATATTTTACTTAAACATCAAATTTTATAATTTGTTTGACAACTATAAGACGAGTATTAAGACATGTTTGGAAGAAAAATAAATAAATAAAGTTGATAAATACATTAAGATAAGTTAGGATAAATGATTTGTATCGTGTTGACATAAATATCTTTCTCTATATTTTTTTCACAAGGATACTAAAAGAGCTTCAATAAATTTGAACAAAGTGATTTTATATGAAAAATTTATTTATTTTTAGTTAATATTTTAAGTTTATATTATAAGTTTTCAAGAGTAATGTAGTTAAGTTAAAAAATAGTGCAATTTGTAAAATAATTCATTTTATAACAGTTCGGTTCATACAACAGTTAGAGATGACAAATAAACACGTTCTGTGGGTATTGTCCGAACCCGTCTCCGTTTTGACGAAAAATCCCCGCATTGACTAGGTATGCGTATGGGCATGGGTATGGAGAATCTCTAATTTTTTCAATTGGGTATGGGGATGGGGATGGGGATGTACATATCCCTACCATAATACTCGTCCCCGCCATATCTTCAACCCTGTTTAAGTTATTAAAATATTCACAATTAATTAAATAACCCTATATATATATATATATATATATATATATATTTTTTTTTTTTTTTTTTTT
>Ga0214542_1001428_pt1 | contig 48907 bp, 12 predicted proteins | sample CNSS1metaG_FD_160096 | JGI IMG/M metagenome (GOLD analysis project Ga0214542, IMG submission 160096) | Root nodule microbial communities from cowpea collected in UCLA plant growth center, Los Angeles, California, USA - CNSS1 | ecosystem: Host-associated > Plants > Roots > Nodule | place: USA... | reverse complement strand
ATTACATAAAGGTTATGATAAAATAAAAAATATATTGGAGATGAGAATGACTTTCATGACAAATGAAATAATTAAAAGAAAAAAAAATAGAAAAAAAATATATATATATATAGGAGTTACTTGATTAATTGTGAATATTTTAATAATTTAAACGAGAATGGAGATATGACGGGGACAAATATTATGGCGGGTATATGTACATCCTCATACCCATCCCCATACCCAACTGAAAAAGTCGGGGATTCCCCATACCCATACCCATACCCATACCCAGTCAATGCGGGGATTCCCCGTCAAAACGGGGACGGGTTCGGGCAATACGCACGGGGACGGGTTTATTTGCCATCTCTACGTGGCATAACTGTGAGGTGACACGTGTAAATTTTTTTAAAAGAATTCAAAAAAACCAGAAATTGACACGTGACGTTTACTTTAACACCGTCTGGTCAAACTAACGGTAAGGACTAAATTGAATCATTTTAAGAAAATGAAGACCAAATTGAGACGAAAAATAACTTGAAGACCAAACTGATATTATTTGATAAATAAAAGGACAAAAATAGTGATTTAACCTTTTTTTTTTTGTTGATGATGACCTTTTATTTCATTAATCTATAACTATATATAAAGATGATTCCCTCTTTTGTGTTCACATTTCATAATTCTAACTTTACCCTTTACAATGTAATTATTTGTTAAATTTTTAAAAATTAACAGTTACTTTTACAAGTTTTTATAAAACTATTTACTTATGTCCTTCTTCTTTTTTCTCCTATTCATCAAAAATTATTTTTTTCATATTTACTTCATACATTTAACTTTATTTTAGATAAATATAATTTTATTTTTTTTATTAACTTAATAACGTTATAGTATCATCAACTACTAATATCATATCATATATATTTAAAAATGTGTACACATATGCGCTATCGCGCATGTGTATACGCTATTGTATATCAAAAATATGAACGGTTAGCTTCATTACGGAATTTTTCTTGTAACTTTTTTAACATTTAAAAAAACTTAAATTCGAGACTTAATTTGTGTAGAAAGAGCATAATATAACTTTTATGAACAATCAATTGATATTTTTGTTAGTTGCTATTATAACAAAGAGCAATTATTACAACTTTAGTTTCAGTTTTATTTTAATATATCACTTGTTATTTGGTTTCAATTTATGAAAAAAAATTATAATAAAACTCTTAAATATTAATCTTAGTGATAAAAAATTATTAATCACTGTAATAACGAATTTAAAAATTATCTTACAAAATAATAAATTATTGATTAAATAACTATAAACTTATAATTGGTCATTAATTAATTATAGACTAATTTAGAAACTAATTCTTTTACTAGTTAAAACCTACATATTTAATGTCTAGTAACAAATTTATAAACTAATTCTTTTGGTAGTCAAAACCTTAATAGCTATATTTTAGAAACCCCAATTTAATAATCAATTATAATTTTTTATTCATAATAACTATTATTTTAATAAAAAAAAATATTTTTCAAATTAGTATAAAAATGTCTCACTATATGATTAATGATTTTTATTATTAAAATTGGTTGTTAATAATAACATACTTTCTGGTGGTGAAATAATAATAAAAAAAAAAGTTAAATATGTTCTTGGTCTTTAACTCTTAGTGAAACTTAGAAGTAGTCTCTCTTCAAAACTTTGAACCAATCTAGTTTTTCAACGTTTGAATTTAGTCTTATTTAACAAAAGTTACAAGTTACAAGTTACAAAAGTTTGTAAGTTTATTTGACGTTTCAATTATATTTCGTTGTAATATGTTATTTTATTTATACCGTTTGACATATTTTTATTTTAAAATTATCTGAAAAACACATTTAAAACGCTAAATAAACATAAAAAAATATATTTAAAAAACTAAATACACGCATTTTAATCCTAAAAAAATGTTGAAATCTACTTAGTATTGCTTTTCACATTTAGTTGTATACAAATGGTACTAGTGTTGATAAAATTACTCGGTTGTTCAATGGGAGTGGTCCAAGCTAGTAAAATTTTAAACATTCTTGACGATAGCTACTAGTATTTTTAGTTCATATAATTTTTTAGAAATTTTATCTAGAATAATATATTATAGAGATAGAATAGAATAATGATATTTCTTAACGTATAGACGCAGAACTATTTTTATTGTACTGTTTTTCTTATAATCAATGGTACTCAATTTTGTCATTATTAAGAATGTCTAAAATCAAACTGGTCCAAAAGAAAATGTTAAACTAATGAAGAAAAAGTAATTAGGCCTGAAAAGTTTAAAATTGATCAAACAGTTTTTTCTTTGAATTTTTTATTTACCGTTTGCCTAACAACTATCACACATATATAATGTGTCTTAAATATTATTAAAGGCTAATTAGTCTATGTTAGAGATTAATTCATAATATAATAATATAAGTAGCAAAAATTAATCATAGAGAATAATTTAATTTTTGATTAACAAATTAATTATAAATTTTTATTACACATATCAATAATTTTATAAAATACTGTTTAAATAAGTTAATATAATAATTTTTTTCCAAATTAGTTGTTATTTAATGATTTTTTTAATGAAAATTTAATCAAAAATCAAACCATAATGAACCGTTAACACTTTAATTTTATGTTTTATAAATTCTTAAAATATTAATTTTCATATATATTATTGTGACTGGTTATCTTAAAAGTTGTCAAAATCCAACTTAATATATTTCTAAAAATAGGTAAGTATACCCATCAATGTGAATTATGATCATTAAATTCATTTTAAATGTATTTTATCTGTTTATATTTTTTCAAAAATAATTAATCATGTTTTCAATCTGCTTTTTGAATAAATACTAATTATATTAGTATTTAAAAATTAAATAAAATTTGCATATAACTTTATAAACTGCTTTGTCAAATGTAAAATTATTTTGAAATATATATAGTGGTGGATTAATTATTATTATTATTTTTAATTATATATATATATATATATATATATATATATTTGAAAATTTTTAAATTTTTAAATATAGATAGTATATTTTAAAAATTGATGAAAATTAAATTGTATGTGTTTTTTATTTCTTTTACAAAAACACAACATTTAATGTTAATAAATAATAAAACATAAAATCAAATATAATAAAAATAAAAATATTTAGACTTACTTATTTTTTTTGTCTTTTTTTGTCCAAAAATGTCAAATTGTGACAAAAAGAACTAGAGGACCAAATTGACATTTTTAGAAACAGAAACAAAAAAAGTAATTAAACCAAATATTTATTAAAATATTTTTTATTTTCTTTCTCAATGTCCTTTTAGTTTTTTTTACAAAATTGTACTCATGTCTCAATCTTTATGTTTTCGCTTTGTTGTTTGAAGAAAAAAAAAGTTAGACACAAACTCATTATTTTCATATCATTTGTCATTTATTCTCTATCTTTTTTGAAGAAAAAAAAGGAAACTTTCTCTTGTCTCGTTGGATAATAAAATATTAGTTTAATTGTTATTATTATTATTTTTTATCTCATAAGTCTTTGTATATTATTTTTTTATGAATATAAAATATAATATATTATGTATTTTTTCATAACCGATTTTTAATTGTGATTTGACTATAATATATTTTTCTTTTAATACTTACATTTCTCAAATTTTTATTAGATTATGATAAATTATTTTTTTAATATTTTGTATAAATAAAACGTATAATAATGAAGAATAAAATAATAGATTGATTATTTGGAAGTGATAGATAGAGGTGTCAATTTGACTCAGCCCACAGGGCTTGACCCTGACCCATGTGGGCTAGGGCCACACAGGGCTTGACCCTGACCCATGTGGGCTAGGGCCAAAAAAATCCACATTGAAAAAAAAACCCATAAAAGAAGTCCACAGGGCCAAAAATCCTATAAAAGCCTTGTGAGCCAGGACCAACCCATGGGCTATATTCCACATGAAAAATATATTATTTTTTAAAATTTATTATTATTTGTGGGACAAGTCGAACGAACCGGACAAGCACGACGTCCCGAAGAGGTCGAACAATCCAGACTTGCCCGATGATCTTGACAAGAACGACGACTCGAACGAGCCCGATGATCCAGACAAACTCAACGACCCGAACTGGCCCCAATGTAGTATTATTTGGGGGTGGGGCGCTAACCCACCTTAGTCCTAGCCCTAACCCACTAGAGAGGGGGGGCTGGGGCTGTTTTTGGCCCCCTCATTTGGGGGCCTCTAAAAAGAGGCTTTATGAATAGTGGATCAGGGTTGGCCCATGGGCTAGGGACCAAATTAAAACATCTAGATTCACATGAAATTTGTTATAACTTTTTAACAAATTAAATTTATTTGCAGACATTAATTTTGCCAAATTAGCTTGAAAGTTACCTATGAAATTAAAATTATAAGTGTTTAGTGTTTCACTTGGATTTAAATTTTGCGGGGAATGTGTCTTACAGTTTTTTTTTTTTTTTTACATAATTTTTTTAATTCTCTTCCAAGAATTTTTTGTGTTCGAATAGAGAATTTCACAACTTATAACATTAAAATGTATTAAATTTGATGATTCGATTTCTTTTCAAATTGTTTTACAATTTATAACACATTCAAATGTATTGAATTTGAAATTATATCATTTGAAAGTGTTTTATTTTTCAAATCTTTAGTCGTATAAGACAATTCAAATTTAGTAAATTTTAATTTTCTTATTTCTATAAATTATTTCAATTACCATTAAATTTAAACAATTACTTAAATATCAAATAATTGTTAAAAATAAAGTAAAAAACATAAATATTGGTAATCTCTTTATAGTTTGTATTGGTTGATTCTATTTTGTTGTCAAAATTCTTCAAGATTTTTTTTCACTATATTTGCAAAACTTTTTCTCAATTTAAGTTAAACAAAATTATTTTTAAGTTATGAAATGTTGCATCAAGTTAGGCAAATATCACCTCGTTAGACTCAAGCAAGGTTAGGCTAAGTTAGCATGAGTCAGAGTCAAGCCAAGTCAACTGGAACTATAGTCGAGTTGAGTTTGTTTAGGCCTAAGTTGAACCAAAAAGGCTCGAGCCCCAATTGAGCCAAAGGGTTCCAAGCCCAAATCAAGCCATGTTGGTCTAGGTCCAAGTCAAGCTAAGTTAGTCCAAGCTTAAGTCTAGCAAAGTTGGCCTAAATCTAAATCAAGTTGATTAGTCCAAACTCAGGTCATCCTAAGATGGTCCAGACTTAGATTGAGTTGAGTTATGGCAAGCCCACGTCTGGTCGAGTTAAGGTTAGTCCATGTTCATCTGGCTCGAAGTTGACTCATGTTTAGTTAAGTTAGACTAGGCCTAGATGGGTCCTAGTTCGATCAAGCCTTGGTCAAACCAAGTCACCCTAGACCCAGGTCAAGTTGGGTTGGCCTAGACCCCATGTCGAGTTATGTCGACTTGAACTTGATCAAGTCGATTTAGTCTGTGTTGGTCAAGTATAGTCAATTTGGCCTCAGGTATACCTGGGTTTAAGTCAAGTTGAGTTGTGACAAAATCACATTTAGGCGAGTTGGACTATACTCATATTGAGTTAAGTTTGGTACTGTCCACCCTGAGTTAGATTTGGGTAGCCCGTTGTGCCAACTCTAATCAGGATAGCAAGTTCCACCGTTACGAAAATCCATGCTAGCTTTGCCGAAAACCAACAAAGATCACACGCATGTCATAAAAAATCTTAGCTACCAAGCTCTCACTATCACCAGAGAGAATAACCGGTCATCGATAAAAATAACATCCATAACCAAAATAATAAGAATACTTTCATTTCTCCATTATGATACTCAAAACACTTCCCTCAATACACGTTCATGCGACTCCAAGTTATTTTGTGAAATTATGGTGATAATTTTCTAGGATAGAAAGTTATCACTTCTCAGTTATAATATTAAATCCTTAATATTGTTGGACAAAACATGTTAAGAACACAAAATTAAATTGTCTGAGGCGTGATTGATCAATGTCATTAAGGATTTATTCGCTTTGTATGCACAAATCTCTCATGATACAATAGAAATATTTTGAGAATTTGAGGAATTCGAAACTTGCGAGCACAACTCTTTAAAGAGTGGTAGAAATAACTGAGGATTTTAGAAGAGGAAGAAAATAGAGTTTGAGAAAAGAACGATAAATGAGATTGTGTTCTCTCTCATGGAAGGAGAGGGAGCATCATTTATAGGAAGATACCCATGGGGTGAAAACCACACCATAACGTGAAAATACTTGTATGTTCAAGAAACCATCCAATATTGAAGGAATTGTCCAATAAAGTCACACTACAAGACGGAAGACACGATTGATTTCAATCCCAGTTTGTTGCGACTTTTGCAATACACATTTCACAACAATATATGGTATCAAATTGATTACGAGATTATGCTTAATGAATTGTGAACTGAATAAAATGTCATTTCACTATTAGTATTGATTTCACTTTGTAATGCTTGATGCATTGTGACAGTGATGTTATGTTAATGTATCAATCACTCTTGTTCATGTATCCATACCTTAACTTTCTCGGCATGGATTCTGAATCCCACCCAATAAGAGAGGAAGGTTCCCTTATTTTTTTTCATCAAGGATCAAAGAGTGAAGCTATATACCTACCCATAAAAGGATTATGAAAATGAATGCGTAGAAAATTTTCAATCTTTTATTATTGTGATGGAATGACACTACTAAGACAGAAGTTCATGCAATGAGAGAAGTGCCTACTTTTTTTTTTAAATGTAGAAATTATATTAAAATAAAAAATATTAAAGAAAAATAAACGCGTTGCAAAAGGATCAACATGCAATTAGAGTGATAGAGTATGATATTAAAGACCAGTCCAGATCTTTTACTAATTTTTTAGATATTGTTCTCTATTAAACATTAATAATACACTGTATTAATATTTTAAATATTTTTTTAATATATTTTAAAATATTTAAATTGGTGGTAATTAATATATTATAGAGATACAATAGACTAACCACACAACAACAAAAAAACATAAGAGAATCCACATTGGATTAAAGAGACTTCAATTTGATGATTCCATTCTTTTTTTTTAATCATATTAATGTCCCTTACTCTGTAGCGTCTTTTGATGAATTCTTATATATTATATATTATATAATGTTTTCATATTACACCTTGTACATTATATTTTTCGCAAGTTGAGAGGATTGTCCCTATTTAAAATAATCATGAGTTATTTTCAACAACTGATGAGTTCTTTACTAATAGAATACCTATTAGTCATTGTTAGATAACATCTTATTAGAATAAACATTGAATGTTGACAGTACATTAGTTGACTTGAAAATTGTAAAATTACATTATTTCCAAATAGATATTGATGGCCTAATTGAGCCATGATGAAATAAAAATAGGTGGAGTTATCCTACATTTTTATGATAGTTGAATAATTTTGTTTTTTTTATTCAAGAAAATATTTTTAGTTGGAGAAATAAAGTTATGATATCGAATAATTTTCATATTATTCGTGATGATATATAATATTAACTTATCTGTAATATTGTTCATATTAATCTTTCTAATATTATTAAGTACAATACAAGAAAATTAATTCTCGACGTTATTTTTATAAAATAAATATTCAAAGAATATACTTGTCCATAACAACACCAAGTTATTCATAAAGATACTTATATTGTTGTGAATCGGTTTAAAAACTTAAAATGTTAATGATAAATTAATAATAAACATTACTTTATCCCTCACACGAGATGAAAAACATTGTTTTTTTAATTTTAAATTTAGTTATGAAAATTTTTTAACACACTATTTTATTGTCTTTATTATTTTTTATATCAGGTAGAGTAAAGGATTTTTCTGCTCTTATCGACACAAAAGTTGGCAAGAAATATTTACAAGAAACATAATTTTGATTAAAACTAAACCATTAGAGTCTCGTCCATTCCTAAGATCCTAAGGAACAAGATTAGATTAGCAAATGCCTCATTACAGTTACAAAAATCACTCTAATAATAATCTCATCTATTATCTTTATGCATTTTATATCTACTTACAGTGACAAACCTATATATAATTAAATGTTGGTAATGTTTTCTCATTTTATTAAAATCATTATTAAATATTTAGAAAAAAAATATTTTGACTCTCCTAATTTTACTCGTTTATTTCTTTAAAAGATTGATTGATACTTTTATAAAATTGCATGATAATAACTATTATTAATTTATATTATTTGAAAACTAAATTATTACACTGACTTAGATTCTTAAGTTCTCTACTCACTATAGAAGAATGATAGGTCCCAAAAATACCAAGTTGGAAATACTTGTTGGAGATGGTCACTGATTAAGATAGCCACCAATTAATTTTGCCATACACTTGATCATTAAAAACAAATTTATATTAAATGCATTTTAAACATATTTACAAAAAAATAAGAATAAAATTTAAAAAATCACCAAAACATTTTCATATATATTTAAAGTTAACAATACTTATATATACTAATTTTGTTATTTTAAATATATATTATTAATTTAATATTAAAAATGTTGTATGTTCATAATATCTAGAAGATCAAATTTACATAATTGGATATTGTAAGAAAAAAAATTATACAGTACATATGATACCTAGAATGAAATTATATTATGAAAACATATTTTATAGAATATATATACACGAACATCATTAATTATATTAAATATTTAAAAGCTTAAGTTTACTTCAGGTCTTACTATATTTGTTAGTTAATGTAAATTAATAGATTTTGATCCTGGTTCTAAGATTCTTTTAAATTTTTTTATAAAATTTAAAATAATGTTCTAAATTTTACAAAATATGTGATTTTGGTTTTACTTTTTAAAATTTTGATATTCTCTTAAAATTTTAAATAAATAATTTTGATTCGTAATATTTATATTAAGATGTGTGTTTGGTTGTGCGTTAATATATAATTGATTTTTCAATACAAAATCATATATATTCTGTTTTAAAATCAATTTAAAATTAAAAAATTTCCTTACATTGGGAAGCAAATTATATCAGTTCCTGTATTCATGAAATCAATTCAACGTATAATCGATTTTTGAACATGTTAGTTACCATACCAGTATGTATAACTCGGAATGGTTGTTTAAATTTTTTAATAAATATATATAAGTGGCTAATTACTATTTTACGATACTAAGAATAACCTAAATATGTTTTTTTAGCTTATATAAAATTAATAGATTTTGATTCTGTTTTTTTCTTACATGTTCATTTATATCAATATATAAAAAAAAAACTTTTTGGTGTTTATTTTCTTTTTTCATCTTTATCTTTCAAATCACCATTTCATCTAAATTTAATTGATTTTTAAATTTAACTATTTAAAAAAAACTTTTTTCCTAAATAAAATAAATAAAAATATATATAAATAAATAAAAATTATCTATAACTAAATTGTAAAATGATTTATATTAACTTCTAAATTATAATTTTATTTTATTTTTTATCATAAAAAAGTGGGAAAAAAATGAACACAATGCGTGTCAACGTATTTTCCCTAATTTTGTTTTTTATATCTTGTAAAGTGTGTGATTTTTAGTTTAGTCTTTTTTTTATTCCTTTAAATTTTAAATAAATGTTTTTAATTCATAATGTTAATATTAAGATAGATGAATAATATAATCTCAGATGTATTCTTTTAATTAATTATATTATTTACTATATTAGTATGTATCACTTGAAACGTATTGGTTAATTTATTTTGGCTTAAATACATTTTTGTTCTCATTTTCGTTTGTTGCGGATGGTCCTCATTTTGACAGAATGTTTAAAATGGTCATCTTTTTACCGAATATTTAAAATGGTCATCATTTTCGCAATCCGTGTTTTATTTGGTCATTTTCTGTAACGTCGTTTAAATCATTAACGCAACATTGTACAGGTGGCACAATATGTATTAGGGTGTTTTATTTAACGGCGTTACAGAAAAAGACCAAATAAAACATGAATTGCGAAAATGATGATCATTTTAAATATTCGGTAAGAATGAAGACCATTTTAAACATTTTGTCAACATGAGGACCATCCGCAACCAACACTACGAAAATGAGGATCAATAAGGTATTTAAGCCATTTATTTTTTATTGAGAAAATAAGTAGTTAATTACTACCACATAATTACTACCAATACTGCAAATATATCTAACTCATTAATATTATAACGAAATGTTAGGTAGCTTACATTTAAAAAATAAAGTCAACTGCATTTAATTTTTTAATTAGTAACTAAGATTACTTTACGTTTAAATCAAGTTGTATAATCTAACTATGTCATCACAAGGCTATCGTACTTGTTAAAATTTATTGTTTTGAAAATTATATAATGTTAACTTCCATATTTAAAAAAAAAATTAAAGTGTTTTCATCAATTATAATAAATATGAACCATAAATATAAACCTACTTTTAGGTGTACTTATTTTGTTAAGTCTCTTATATACATAGTCTATTTGGACATTTAATTTTATTAGGATAGTTCAATTTTTTTAGAAAATACAAAATGTTTTATAACATGTATTTTTTAATAAGAATTTTCGAAAGAAATTAAATTTGTATAACTTCATCGAAAGAAATTGAAATTTTTAATAATTTTATTAAGGTAATTGTATTGTTTAAAATTGTAACATTTCATTTGAAAACTAAAATTTTAAAATTCTCTATGTTTCCAAATTCATTTTTTTTCTCAACTCAATTTTGATTTTGAACGTCCACAATTTAACCAATGATTATTTTTTGCTTCACGTCGACTCATGATTTTAACAGAAATTATTTTTGTGGTTCAAGTTGTTTGAATATATTTTTTAGATATTTTTACTTCTTGATCAATATGAACCAGATATGTTTCCAACATTTTTATCACTTTTCCTTGTCTTAATGTTTTAAAAGATTGTCTCAATGTTTTAAAAGATCAGTGTGATTTGTTGTTTGTCACGTTAAAAAATACTTAATATTATTGAATGAGGAGTTGTGCACTCATGCATTTCTCAAATATGAGAACCTAACAGAAATAAAATTTAAAATAGGAATGAAAATCAGAATAACATTATAATTTAGGAACATAAAACATAATTAACCATTTTTTTTATCATCAAAACAAAGATGTTATTTTTGGTTAATAGTTGAGGAACATATTTTTCCTAGTGTTAACTTAAAAACTTTTACCATAATGGACATCCTCGAATTACATCTTTCATTTGTCACCACATAAAAATAATTATTAGAAAATATAAAAAATTAAAGAATATTAAACATGGGTGAGCACACCAAACCTATAATAAAGTAATATCACAATAACAAAAAACATATTTTTCATGACATACCTATTATAAAATAAATTCAAACTAATATATGTAGTGATATTACTCTGTTCCAAAATTCGCTAACTTACACTAATTTAAATGTTGTTGCATGTATGCAAACATCTATATTATCTTCCCTTAAGGAACCAATGAATTGTCCTCTCACAACAAAAAAAAAATAAAAATCACAAACTAAAGAAAAGTCATATTCCAGGCAAAATCTCCTTGAATTAAAACTCAATCAAGCCTTACTTGATAACAAATTTAAAATATTATGTGAAAAAATGTTTGAATAAATAATTAAAAAAATAGAAATTTAAAAAAGTCATTCGTTTTTTTTTAACAATTTAGAAATAATTCAAACTAATATAAATAATGATATTAACAATTTAAATTATATTGTAATTTTTTTAATTTGTCTTATTTTTTATATTTTCCTTTTAGGTTAGTTTTAAGTAGTTGGTTATATTTCAATCGAGTTCCATCGGTTGAAATTTCTTTTACTAATGTTGACTAGGTTAGTTACTAAAATTTTCTTTTTCATCATATAGGTAGTGTGATGAAATAGATGTAATGTGAGAATGAAGAAGGTGATTTTTTTTTTTACTGCTATGTTTGATGTTGAATTATAAGACTATAACATTTATTACAATAGAAAGCTATATATTTAGGAATGCATATATGCACTCACAAATCAACATTCCCATTCATTGGTCAAAAAAACTTGAGTGTGTGTTAGCCATGTCAGAAACATCTTCAATCACTAAGACAAGGTCAGAGGTGTGGAGAACACGTGTAGGGTCTGCACTACGAACCACCTTGGCATGCACCATAGCAGGTTGCACATACCTTTATGGTCCTGCACCACTCCGACGCTACCTTACATACCCAGCTTTCACATATTCAACCACGCTCCTCATAGTGTCTGATGCTACGCTCGGTGACACGCTACGAGGTTGCTGGCACGTGCTTTGCGCCAGCATCCAGGTCATGATACTCTCCCTCCTCGCTCTGCACCTGGTTGGACCCCAAAACTTCACCAGTCTAGTGGCGGCACTCGCCATGGCAGTTTCTGCATTTCTCGTTGCGTTGCCCGTTGAATCCACGCACTTGGTGACGAAGCAGATAGCGTTTGGACAACTGGTGAATGTTTATGTTAGGACTGTCATAGATGGTGCAGAAGAAAAAGTGGCCATGCACACAATTCATGTGGTGTGTTCCACCGCCCTCGGAGCTGTCGCTGCTGTTCTCGCCATGTTGCTTCCTTGCCCTTCCCCTCGCCTAGCCATCTCTCAGGTATTAACATTTCCACCAAGTTTGTATTTTCCCATGTGTTTTCTAATTTTCAAAGGTTATTAATTAGCGCTAAATTTAAATATATAACTTTTTTTATCTAATTCCTTAAAATTACAAGTACGGTCATCATTCCTTATTTTCAAGGAGTAATGTGCTTCATTAGCAAGGGACCAAGATAACTATATATGTAATTCTTAACATTAACTATATTTAATTTTTAACTAAGTTATCATTACAACATATTTTACAGTTTAACATAGTAAGTAAAAATCAGTTAACTAATTAATTGGAGGTTGAAAATCTTGAAAGAAGTAATTAATGTTCCCCGTGTACTTGAGGGCCTCTTTAAGCATTTATTGATACTTTTATTAATATATATACCACAAGTTAGCAAAACTAGAGATGACAATGAGATTTTTATTTACTTTTAAAGAAAAAAAAATCATTTTTGTCTTTATACTCGTATCCAACTTGGTATAACAATGTTTTATTACTAAAAAAATAAATTAAATAGTAACAAATTTTAGAGAGAAAAAAACTAGTCCCTATAATTAATGTCTAAAATTTGTCATTTTTTTTGGTATCGACATATATAACAAACACCCTTCTTTTTTAATTTCATCATTTAAATGTGACGTTATATATATGTATTTTACTTTTATTGGGACATCTAAAGTTACAAAGTCTGTGACATGATATGGAATTTGCTAGTTAAAAAATAAAATTATTTTATTGTATAATATATAATTTGTTATATTATACTGATTTAATTTTTGAATGACTTCTTTTAAGAATATTAACATAGATAATAGATTCTCCTTGTTGATTGATCAGAAAGAGTATTGAGGAGAAGTTGGATTAGCACCCAAAAAGTCAAACTTGTAATAAATTAAAGAAATCCATATACCAAACTAATCTTAATAGTGAGAATTCTCCAAAAATCTGGCATGGTAAGACTGAGCAATTACCCTACTTGAAAGTAAAAAGGGGAGTGAAAGAACAATGGACCCAACACTCCCCAAACTCATTAAAAATGTTGACAATCCTACAACATAGGAGCATTATTGGTTGTGTGTGCATGTTTCTACATGATATTTATGATTGGAAGAGAAAAATGTAATTTTCTATGAATAATAATAAACCCTCCACATATACAAGTTTAACCACATTATATACATCTAAACGAACAAGAAATAAGTCAACTTTTGTTTTATATAACTTCCTTTTCCCATTTCCATTTGTTTGTTATATATATATATATATATATATATATATATATATATATATATTACATATTTATTTAGAACAATCTTAATACCACACGCAAAATTTACGATATTTTTGTAAATCATTATTATTTTTTTTATTCTTTTAACTTCTCATCAACATTGTCTTGCAACAAATTTGATATAATTTATGAACACAAATATTACTAAGGTCATAAGGTAATCGAACAAAGTATCTTGTTTTCTTGTTTAGATATATTGCACTAACATAGTCACAAATAAGAAACAAAACAAACTCATAAGAGAACACTATTTGTTGGATGAAAACTATTTGGAAGGTAGAGCACATTAAAAAATTAAAAATGAATACTCACAATGCCTAGATAATCTATTTTTCTACATGTATTATATTGACAAATTATAATGTTTTATTCAAGGTGATGTTCTATTTTGTTATAAAACTAAAATAAATAAACAGTTGCAATGGATCTTATTTTCAGAAAAGGAAGTTGTGTAAACTATATATCCATAATATATGTGAGAGGTTAAATTGCAACATGAAGGTGATCTCTTCTTCAAACAACTCAGTTGTTGTTGGTTACGTTACTTTAGCCAAATCTCTCTCTACTACTGGAGTCAAGCTTCTTCACAGTATTAGGAGTAAACTAGTGAGTTAACCTAAATCTATCTAAATCATTTCGGACCAAAGAACTAATTTCCTTAGAGTTAAATATTTGGTTTTGATGTTTTTATGAAACAGGACACAATGGATTGGGAACAACCACTAACAAGAATTTTCAACTCTGATAAGATTGATGTACAAGATAAACTACAATACTTCGAGTTACCAATAAGAGCTATGGGCATTGCTCTATCAACATGTACCTTTCCTATAAGAGTCATCGATGAGGATCTCAAAGGTATACTGCTCAAATATAGAGGAGAATTCAACAAAAAATTAAGCCAACAATCCAACTTCTTCGCTCATTTTGATGCAGCTGCAATATCAGAGTTGAAAAAAGACATTTTTACTAAAAATGTGTTGGCCTATAAAGATCTCCCAACCTCGTTCTTTTTATATTGCATGCATTTACTCCTAGACGACACACCCATTGTAAAAAAAATGGATCCCAGGCCGATGAAAACTTCAAAAAAGGGTAATTTTCATTGGAGCACCGACAATATTAAAGAGATAGTGATGAATTTATTTCCCTCAAAAATCAATTTGATTTTTCCACTTAAGGCCTCTCTTTCATTGGGCTTTGCCATGTTTCTGGGTTTAGTATATAACAAGGAAAATGGATATTGGTCAGGACTCATTGTTGCTATCTGCTTTGTGACCGGTCGACATTCAACCTTTTCACTTGCAAATGCACGTGGTCAAGGAACTGCAATGGGATCAATCTACGGAGTCCTTTGTTGCTTCATTTTTCAAAGATGTATGGATATAAGGTTCTTACCTCTTCTACCATGGATATTTTTCTCTTCTTTTCTTATGTATAGTAGAATGTATGGTAAAGCTGGTGGGATTTCAACAGTTACAGGGGCTTTATTAGTTATTGGTATAAACCATGATGAAAATCCTAGTAAATTTGCATTTGTTAGAATTGTTGAGGCCACAATTGGACTTATTTGCTTTGTTATTGTAGAGATACTTTTCAATCCTTTTAGAGCATCAACTTTAGCAAAAGGCAAACTTTCTCAATGCTTGAGATCTCTTCAACATTGCATTGACCAAATTTCTATCATTGTTCCTAGTGAAAAAGAGAAGTCGTTTTCTTACTATCAAACATCACAAGATGGGAATTTGAAGCTGAAATTTGTAGTGGATCAATTAGAAGAGGTCACAATGGAAGCTGAATTAGAGCCTAATTTTTGGTTCATTCCATTTCATAATGGCTGCTATAGAAAGATGTTGGAATCATTATCAACAATGGTGGATCTCTTACTTTTTGTGGCATACTCAATGGAAAAAGTTAAGCTATTGCTGCAGAAAGATGAAACATTTTTTATGGATCTCTGTGATCGAGTTAACGAGAATGTGGAAAATGTCAAGAATAAAGTAGGACTCATATTGAATTGCCTTGATAAGATAACAAGGATACAATCTTCTATGGAACTTGAAAAAGAGTTAAAGAATATAAATCTTTCTATTGATGTTGATATAGAAGAAAACCTCAGGAATGATGCATTTTGGATTTGGAATGGAGATGAAGAGGTCAATAATATTACTTACTCTTTTCTCCACCATTTAGAGAAGATAGCTAATAAGGCTTGCACTAATACAGATGAGGAGATGCTTAAAGGACAAATGCTTTTTCATTATGGTTGTTTGGGATTTTGTTCTACTAGCTTGATGAGAGAAACAATAAAGATTCACAATGAAGTAAAAGAGTTACTTGTATGGGAGAATCCCTCAAGTCAAACAAACCTTAAAGAAATCTTTCTATAAAAACCAAGCTTTGTGGTTCCAAAAAATCTAGCAACATAATAGAAGGTATTGACATGACAGCAAAAAAATATATTTTATGTTGTACTTTAGTATGCTTTTTTCATTAGTTTTTCCATCAAACTTACTTAACTACAAAAAGAAAGGTATTATTTGTGTATAAAAAAAACTATAACCACCGATATTAAAACTAATGGTGAAAAATAAATTGGGGGATGAATCTCTTTGAGAAGAATTAGGAAGGTAAGTAGAGTCGAAATTGAAAAGAATGAGATTATTTTTGGACTTAATGATAATTATTAGTGTCACTTTTTTCTTAGACTAGTGCTATTGCTTCTGTACAATTCCTTTATTCCAAAACAAGACAAGAAACATACATTAGTGTTGATTAACAATTTTGTCCACCACTATTTTCCAAATCTACAAAAATAAATTACAATAATAACATAAAATAAGAATAAAATAAATAATGATTCATTTATATTATATTATTTTTTCAGTTTTTTTAACTATCCATCACTAATAATTTTATAACATTTGAATTAATCATAAAAGGAAAAGACAAATGATAAAAAAAGATAAAAAAAAAGTATCAATTTTTTTCATAAAAAAACTCCTAAAAAATGCACTAGTCAAATATTATGTTCGAAAATGTCTAAAATAGATAATATTAAATGTCAACACCCAAATTTGTCCAGATTATTAAAAAATTATTTCTAAAATATTCAAAAAAATAAGTGGTAATAAATTGTCTTAAAAAAATAATAAATTGATTAAAAAGTTTTTCTTTAAATTTTTATTTTATTTTATTAAATTTTTATTTTTTTATTTTATTTTTAAATAATAATAATAAAAAACATCAAATTAAAGATTGAATTAAAATAAATTCATTTGTTTTTACGTTTTCTTTATTTAATTAATTGAAATTTAAAAATTAAAAAAAAAAAAAGGGAAAACGGTTTTGATTAATGAGAGGGAATAATTGATGTTTTGATAGCAGTATAACTTCCATCAGTTTTTAAAGAGCAAGTTAATATAGAGGGAGGACTGCCATTTTGAGGGGGGAGAAAAGTAGAAGATTCACTGTAATAGGATCTTCTCACAATTTTCGTCCAAAAAAGTTCATCATCATATCAACATTAATTTACTCATCTCCATTTCAATTCAATTGAGAGTCATAACCCAGAAAAAAATTCAAAGGTGTATATCAGACAATTCAGCAGCAACGATAATTAAAGAACAAACACAAGGGAACGAAAAAGATTTGTGCATAGCAGGTTACACAATTTTTGCTCAGTTTCGTTTATTTTGGTAATATTATTTTCATCTCCAACTTTTAAGTTAATAAACCACGATCAAAATTGAAATTGGACCAGAAAGGAAGGGGTTTGAATAGAGAGAAAAAGGGGTCACGGTGATATGTGGTGTTATGGAGTTGATGGTCTTTGGCGGCATGTTCTGATGGTGGATGTCTACGGCAATGGCTTGATAACATCGGAGTAGCACGATGTTGACCAGGCGGAGGAGAGACGCAAACATGGAGGCCATGCTGTGGTGCTCCGCGCATTTGAGAGAGGCGAAGCCGCCGTCACTGGAAGAACGATGATGGAGGTCGGCGCCGTTGTTAGCCGAGTCGCCGGCGACTTGGCAGTGAGTAGCGTCTATGGTTGGTGCAGCGTGAGGTAGAAGATGAAGTTGGGGAAGAAGAGTTTTAGGTGATGTGCTTTTTCTGGAAGAATAATTTGATTTAGGTTTAGGGTATTGGGCAGATTCTTTAATTCTTCGTGCACCCCGATAACTTAATTCACACACCTATGCAAATTTGTTTTATAATTGGACTATTTGTTTTTGTTTACTCCAAAATGTAATATTCCCACACCCCGTACATTTAGTTTTATTTCACCTTATGTATTCGCATTTTCACTAAGCACACACCTCACTTCTTTAATTTCCTTGTTTAGATTAGGATGTGTTTACTTTATGCACTATGTATTTCTTCTATGTGCACCCCATTCCTATGTGTGTAGTTTTTCTCATTGCACCCGCATATTTACTTATGCACTTTCATTTTCTATTTCCAATTTTACCCTTTTATTTTATTAAATATCACATCTCAATCATATCATTTTCAAAAATAATAAAAAATATTTTAAATTGAAATAAAAATTAAAATAATTTTCAAAATTAATAAAAATAAGAACAAATAAAATTTAAAATTATTTTATTTATTTTTTCTTTTAGTGTCTAATCCACCGCTTGCGTCGCACAACACTCCTTTTTCAAATACAAAATTATTAAGATGATTTTGCTGTCTACTCGACAGCTCGCGTCACACGACACTCCTTTTCAAAATATAAAAATCATAGAAATATTTTGGTGTCAACCTGGCCGCACACGTCGCATGACACTTATTTTCAAAAATGTCAAAAGACAACTTTAAGAATTAAATATTTTAATCAAGTTTTATCAAGAACTACATGATCCTTGATTCTCCATTGTGAATGGAGATACGTAGGAGCAGGGCAAGTCCTTGTTAGGTTCACTTTCCAAAAATCAAAAGGTTTTCCAAATCATTTTCAAATAGTTTTATAAAGAACTAGTAGCCCTTATTTCTCATTTTTAATGAGAATAAGTAGGACCAAGGTTTTAACCCTTGTCGGATCCCTTTCACTCAAAAAATGATTTTGTTCAATATTTTCTTATTTATGGGAAAAATAAATATTTAAATAAACACATCTCTTTTGCAAAATTAATTAAAGGTAACGCCTTTGGGTGAGCGTTGTAGGGTGCTAATACCTTCCATACGCGTAACCGACTACCGGACCCTAAATTTGGTTTTCATAGACTTTATTTTATTCTTATGGTTTTTCATAGTTTTTCAGAATAAACTATGGTGACGACTTCTAATCTCTTTTTCCAAATCCTTTCTTTTTTTTAGTTCGTCATCCCGTCGCAATTTAGATTGCGACATTAAGAAAGTAATGACTTAACTGCATGTTTAAGGCATGAACGATAATATTTCGGAATAAGACCTTTAATCAAAACAACTAAAACAAAAGTTTTTCATATAGTAACATAATTTTGACAACCTGAAAACAAAATTATCTCAAAATTGAGAAATTAAAAACATTTTATGTGATCGTTGGTACAGGCTATTTATAACTACAAATAATAAATAATATCATTGAAAAACCTTAATCACATACAAAGTGATTTTTTTTCCTTTCAATATAGTTTATCTAAAAACTATCGGAAATTTTAGGAGTTTTTGGAAATATAAGAAATGTTACAGGAGCTTGTTATTTTATATTTTCTTAATTTGTAGCCAATTCTTCCTTTGTCAAATACTAAGCAATTTTTTTTCTTCTCATAAACTCTTAATACTTTTAACTTGTTTGTATCTTAATCACACAAAATTTGTTTTTAAAATGACACTTTGATACATTGTAATTTTTTTTAAACAAGTGAGCAACACTTTTCTCAAAGTAATGGTTCTTTTGTATTTTCTAACGAAAGAATAAATGTTTTGTATTTCTTTAGCATAGTTATAAGAATTTTTTCAATGAGTATTCTTTAGTTGTTTTATATTCTTTCATCATTTGCGATTTAAATTTCCTTATCAAATTTGTAACTTTTATGCATTAACTCTTCTTATTTCCTCATTTTCTCCTTTCAAATAATCCTAAATTTTTTTAGGTGACTTTAGGATCATGATCTTGGTTAAGATCATTTATGAAACACCTATGAGCAAACATAACTTTTTCTTTCTCTTCTTTTTTTTATTTCTATTTTATCTGGATATTGGTGGGATTTTGAGGCAACAAATCATGGATGCCATCTTTGTCCATAACTTCTCATAAATTTAACCCATATGTAGATAAGTTTGCATTCCTACAACCCATATACTACAAGAAAATCTCTTATTAGAAACCAATTTTAGTGACAAAAAATAATTAGTCACTATAATGACCAATTTAGATACCAATTTATAAACTAATTTTTTTTTGTAGATAAAATAGTTCCTAAATTGGTCACTGTAGTGAATTGATATCTAAAATTGGTTACTAACATTAACTATCAAGGTTTTAACTAACAGAAAAATTGATCTTTAATCTTGTATCTAAATCGGTCAATAGTGGGGCAAATTTAGAGACAATTTTTTTTGGTAGATAAAATATTGATAACTAATGTTAGTTACTAATTTAGAGACAAATTCAATATATTGACCAATTTAGAAACTATTTAGTTATCAATATTTTTTAGTTTATAAATTGATAACTGAATTAGTCACTATAGTGACTAATTATTTTTATCCCTAAAATTGGTCACTAATAAGAGATTTTCTTGTAATTATATATAATAACTTTGACCATTAAAGAGTGAAATACTTGTGACAAATGTCCTTCCATTGAATAGGTTATCTAGGAACAATAGCTAGGTTCCATAAGAACAATGACTTTTGATATCATTGAAATTCTAAGATTTTTGAAAGAGATACAAGAGATATATTATATGAAGGATCTTATTATTTTATTTTATTCAGATACTTTATATTCAGAGCATGATGTGACAATTAAATATTTACAATATCTCAATCTTGATTTTTTAAATCTAATTAACAACTAAATATATTTTTATCTTTCTATGAAGGATATTTCTAAATACAAAAGAGTTTTGAAAAATTAATTTAAAGAAAAAAGATATCAAATAAATAAATATTTTTAAGAAAAAAATATTCTAACTATATAATATCAACAACAACGATAATTTAAAAGATCAAATATACAATAACAATTCTCTCTAAATACATTGTAAATACAAATATGAAAATAATTATATTTCATATTTTGATTAAGTGCAAATCAATGGTTATTTAATTTATCTAAAGAAAATCTTATCGATATGTAGTTTTTTTTTGTTCGGTTAAATGTGTTTTTAGTCTTTGAATGTTGACATGAAATTAAATTTCGTCTATGTTCGAAATTTTGATACATTGTGGTCACAAACTTAAAAAATAAATAGATATAGTATTTTTAACATAATTACTCTAAAAATTATTTGATGCGTCAAATGTGTTTTCTAACTGATATTAAAGTTGGAACGTCTCAAATGTATTTTTTAATTAATATTAAAGCAAAAACATATCGAACGGTGTAAATATTTCAAATGTTAGTATATATTTTTCAACTAACATTAAAGTGTGAGAACATGTGAAATAGGTTAAACAACTAAAATGCTTACTTTAAAATTTGTTTGATGTGTCAAACGTGTTTCTTAACTAATATTAAAGTTAGAATGTCTCAAATGTGTTTTTTAACTAATATTTAAATGGAAATATATCAAACAGTGTAAATATTTTAAATGCTAGTATATATTTTTTAACTGACATTAAAGTACAATAACGTGTGGAATAAGTTAAACAAAAATTAAATGTTAGTATGAAACTCGTTTAATACATAAAATTATAATTGGATTAAAATAACTATATTTTTTTTTAAATTTAAAATAAAAATAAATTAAAATTTTAAATATGTACAAATTTTAATTTTACTTCAAAATTTAGAACTAAAAACGTACTTAATTTTTTCTTGGAAAAAGCCATTTCATGCATGAGTTTTGTAACGTTTACAAAAAGTGCTCATTTACGTTTATTTTACATATAATTTTGTTATGATTTATTGGCAATTAAAAGTACAAATTACTTTTAATTATAGCTGCAACAATTATCTTCAAGAAGAATTACCTACGAAATAACAGCTATTTTGTTGAGACAAGTGTGTATATGAAGTTGACATATACAATAAGATTTTCTACTATAGCTTTTCAAGAGCTTAAAATTTATTCTGGATTATTGTTTTCAAAATATTTATAACTGTTTTCGGAATGAACAAATTAAAATAAAATTTATATGACAAGATAAAATTTTGGAAAACTTTTAGAGTAGTTTTGTGATTTTATTTAGACTTGTCGAGAGTGGATAGTTCAGTGAGTTTCCAGTTATAAATTAGTATAGTATATTAACTTTTGCAATTTACTCTAGAGCGAGTCATTAATGGTTAAATAGTTAGCGAATCGAATCCACCCTCGATCTCCCACGATAAACGGTTTGTGGCGAACAAATGGAAATGACACGGATCGCTGTTCCCAACCGTTGATTAGATGATAATGAACGGCCAGCGTGGATTTTCCCATCGCCCAGACGAAAAACACAAATCCCATCCATGGGAAGTTGGCTCTATATAACCCTTGCCTCGCGGCATCACATTTCAATTCGAAACAGTTAGAATCAGAAAAAAGAGAAGAAAAAAGAAGTGCGAAAATGTCTGGTCGTGGAAAAGGAGGGAAAGGTTTGGGAAAGGGAGGAGCTAAGAGACACAGGAAAGTTCTCCGTGATAACATTCAGGGAATTACCAAACCTGCTATTCGTCGATTGGCTCGCAGAGGTGGTGTGAAGAGAATCAGTGGTCTCATCTACGAGGAAACTCGTGGAGTCCTCAAGATCTTCCTTGAGAATGTTATTCGTGATGCTGTTACCTACACTGAGCATGCTAGGAGGAAGACTGTTACTGCCATGGATGTTGTTTATGCACTCAAGAGGCAGGGCAGAACTCTCTACGGTTTTGGTGGTTAATTTTTTTCTCCTAAATTAGGGTTTTCATGAGAATCAATGTAAATTGTGTTTCTTATGGATTGTTGATTATGTGATATGCTCTTAGGTGTAACTTATGTTTGATTTGTTTCATTAAAACAGAACTGTTGTTCCAGTAAGATTGATGAATGAAATTGCAGTTGATTATGATCTCTATTTTGATGTTTTAAACATGAGATGTAACTCTAACACAGTAGAAGGTGTGGTAATTAGTATTGCGGGACTGGATATTGATTTTCTACAGTAAGTTTCATTTTTGTAGTGATTGCATTGGGATTAAGTCATTTAGTACTAAATAACTTTTATTCTGTGATGACAAGTGAGTTGAAATTAGCTTAAATTAATTAATTATTATATGAAATAATTTGTGTAAATGTTTTCATACGATTTTATCTTTTCATATTTTATTTTGTTTGTAATTTAGTTTTAAATCTTTTATTGAGTATTTAGGCAAAATACGAATCTTGTCTTTTTATTAATTTTGTATTTACAAATTGTTGTCTTTCCTATGGGCTTTTGGGCCCTAATTCTGCGTTCGTGGTCGATTTCTCCGGGCTTTAACTATTTAGGATAGACTTCAAATTCAGCTGACATTCTATTGGGAGCTTCTTCATGCATCCCCAATGATTTTGGCCGTAATTCCCAAAAGTATTTTAATTTGTAGTTTGCCCTCCACGGTAAAAGTAAATAAAAGTAAATAGTAAAGTTTTTCTCTCCTTTTTCCTTTATTTAATACATCAGCCAGCCCTTCATTCTTAATTTTAAATTTGACCTAGTTCCTTTTGTACAATAGCATTCCTCTTGTCTGTACATCCACTATTTTATCTAGGGGCTTCTCCCTACACCTCCAATAATATCTCCTGTACCCGTAAAACAAAATTTATCTCCTGTACCCCTAAAACAAAATTTATTTCCAATGTTTGTTCATGATAAAAATTAAAAGTAACTGAGGCTCTCTTTTCCACCGCACCTCTGCACCCCAAAAGATACACTCTCACCCTCTACACCTCCAAAACTTACCCCAAAGCAAAGAATCAGATTCCCTGTACAACAGAAGAATCTTGACCTAGGTGCGCGTAAGGCCTCCCTCTTCTCCCACTCGTCTTCTCCCCCACAGCCTCCACACAGTATTCATCCTTCTTCTCCCCTCCACACACCGTTGTTCTCCCCAGCCTCTGCAGCATCCTTTTCTCCTCCACACCGTTCTTCTCCCCCGCCTCCGCGGCATCCTTTTCTCCTCCACACATTGTTCTCCCCAGCCTCGGCAGCCTCGTTTTCTCCTTTCACGCAAGTCTGTTTCTCCATTTTTGACAGTTAAGTAATGCTATTTTAATATTAGTACAGTGCATGTGTGTAATTATATTTGAATTGATTTAATTCATTTTAGCAATAGATTAGAAGATCCACAGTCTTGATTTGAATATTTCACAGATTTTCCACGAACAGGCGTGAAACGGAATACAAACTTTGTTTTTTTTTTTTTTTTCTTTTACGGAAACGGATTGTGGAATCCGTTTCCAGAAAGCTCAAACGGAATACAAATTCCGTTGTGTTGAGTACACAGTGCAAGCTGCCATTTTTTTCCTTTTTTTTTTTGCTCTGTCCCCCTGTAGAGAATTTTCAGAGAAGAGATGTTGAAGTGGAGGGTTATTAACGAAGTTACATTCCAAGAACAAGTTTGGAACACATCTTCTTCTAAACATTTTTATTCTTTACAAACAAAGTGTATCACGCTATATTCATCCATTTTATTGATTAAGATTTTTTTTGCTTGAAGGTGCCTCCGAATAAAGACAATGCTAAAGAGGAAGACGGTTACAAAACAGAGTCGTTAATTTATCAAATATAGTGCTTTTAAGTAAAAAAAATAAAAAATAAAGATTAGTTCAGTTTTAATAGTTTCATTACGACCATAGTTTAGTTTTAAAACACTACACTTAAAAATAATTTAATCCAGAACAAAAAAAATAGTTAAACTATTCTATTGGAGTTCAATTCAATTTAATATTAATTCAATTCAGTTTAGTTTTTCTCCTAACCCGTCAAAAAAAATATGAAGAAAACGTTACTTAAATAATCATAAACGTTTAACTTGCCTCCATAGTCAAACATTGTATTTTATTTTATTGAAATAAACGTAAATCATTTGAAGACTTGAATAGCAAAAAATGTATAGGTGGAACACATATAAAATATGAGGTGGAACTAAAACCAAAACAAAAGGCAGTTAAGCAGAAAAAAAAAAAGAGAGGGTATTTTCCTGTTTGAGTTTCTGTGACTACCCCTTTTTTGGACAACCTTTGAATGATGCAAGAGGTAGTGCCTTATCAAAATCAATCTGCAATAAAAGGGTATAGTTGTCTTTGTGTATTTTCTCCTAAGAAAATAATATACTGTGACTAAAGTTACACCAGATTTTTTTTTTTAACGAAACGGATTCGTTTCCCAAAAAGCTGAAACGTAACACACAATCCGTTTCTTTTTTATTTTGTGATTTTAGCTGAAACGGATTGTGAAAGTCGTTTCCCAGAGTGCTGAAACGGAACTTGGGATCCGTTTTAAGTTTGCTTCATGAAGAGGAAACTCTGCCAATTCAAGAAGCCTGACACCATTATCAACTGGATCATTCTTCACTAATGCACAACTTGTCTCTCCTTTTCTATACATTATATTCTTCATCGTTTCTAGACAAAAGTTGGGGTTTGAATGCGCATAAACCAAATATCATTCATTTTGGATCTATTTTGTTTCTGTTAAAAGAATGAGTACAAGACTATGTACATAAATTCGTCTCACAACATAAGGAAAAACATACTTAGACTAGAAGCTTTAAATTTTTTCAGATATGTATCGAGAAGTATCCAACTCACATCAGAAAAAAGATCAAATGAAAAAAAGAATGGATACTTTTCAGATATGTATCAAGCAGTATCAGGGAAAAACAATTGAAAATGCATACGTAAGTGTCCAAAGAGTATCAATACCCAGCATGGGTGAGGCATTGATACTTGTAACGGACTAATGACTATTTTACTATTCACATGTTTATGAATTCTTTGCATGAAATGAAGAAATAAATTCTGTGTAATTTCTAGTTAAACTTTTGTATATGTTAAAGAAGTTGCAAATGTTGGAGTATGGTTCAATTACTTGAGAATCAGTAATTTTTACATGAAAAATGCATCTGCAAATCTAGTCAAGGGCAACTGAGAATTTTCTCTTGCCTCTTTTGCTAATGCATGTCAAAATTATTAATTAATCTCTTTATTTGTTTTTGCAGTGCCCTTCCTGCAGATGGTTTTCCGTCTGATGTTATTACCCATGATCAATGGATTAACCTGAAGTCGGAGTCAAAGAGCAAACTGTCTAGTTGGGTAAAGGGTGCTCTTCGTAGTGGGAAGAAGGATATGCTGGATTCCGTTTCACACTTCCAGAAAATGGATTACGTAACCCGTTTAGGATAAAATTTAAATTTTGTAGGAAACGGAATACGAATTCCGTTTCACAAAATCGTGAAACGAATTCTGTAATCCATTTCAGAAAAAAATTCGCAATTTTTTTTGAAACGGATTATAGAATCCGTTTCACGATTTTGTGAAACGGAATTCGTATTCCGTTTCCCACAAAATTTTAAATTTTTCCAAAACGGTTTATGTAATCCGTTTCGTAAATGTGTGAAACGGATGCCGGAATCCGTTTCATAAAAAATTACGTGTTGTTCTTTGAAACGGAGTGTGAAAGCTGTTTCATATGTTCTGAAACGGAATACGAATTCCGTTTCACATCATACACAAAAAAAAAAATTCAGCTCATATTAAGGCTCTAACCTAGACAGAATGGAAGTACCACACTTGGAGAGGATGCACATTACTCACGATAACACCTTTCTTCAAACAACCAACAAATAGATAACCTTCAACCACCACAAGCAAAGACACTGAGACACTGAGAGAATAAACTTAAAAGAAATTGAATGAAAGTGATACAAACCTCCAAAGGGGACCACCACCACCGGACAATGAAAGAATGAAGCACACAAAACTGAAAGCTCAGGAGAATGAAACGAGAATGAAACTGTGAAAGGGACCACACGAAACGAGAATGAAATTGAGAAATTTTAAATGAAGGCAGAGTCACAGAGAGACAAACGAATAAGAAATAGTATTTGGGGGTGCAGAAGTTGGCGACGCAGTAAATGAAATTTACTGCGTCCCTACCCACTTTCAATTGTATCTTAATGAAGGGCATTATTGTAACTTTTGGAGGTACAGAAGAAGTGTTGGAGGTGCAGGGAGAAGCGCCCTTTTATCTATGTTCTCTTTGCATTTTATCATTTATCCATATCAGCCCACTAAAGCGCCTTAGTGCACGTCCTTTATACTGTTGGGGTAATTTCGGCCCAAGAACTCGGTATGGATTTGAGTTTCTAAGATACATGTAAGCAAAAAAAAAAATGAAAATGACTTGGACTTGATGTAGCCAGTGAAATAATGATGCACTTAATGATAGGAATTATAATATGTTAGTTTAATTTTAGCAACAGAAAAATGCTTTTTAAAGAGTGTTTATGTATGTTTGTATGTATTTTCCCGTTAAATTAACATAATTATTGAAATCTAAATATTTAAAAAGGCTTTGCCCTTTTCAAACGTAATTTAACCATGCAAAAAATATTGTAGATCATCGTTATATTTCATACGTTTAAATACGATTTTATTCATACTTCGACTCAATTTAATTTCTGTTAAACTACTTATTTAAGTAATATAATATTCAATTGTAGTCGTTTTCAATAATAATAGATAATTTACAGCTAAATGAGAATATTAAGTAATATAATAATGTAAGTTTATACGACAACTTTATTTTTATCATTCAATAATTTGCTTTAACATTATACTTTAATTGAAAATAATTACTAATTTTATAGACTTTATAATATATATTTTTATATATTTATTTTCATATTATAGTATTAAAAATATTATAAACTAGCACTTTAATATATTATACACAAGTATTTATTTATTTTAAATAAAAAATAGTTTAAATATTTTAATTTTTATAATTAATAATTATAATACATCATTAAAAGCATAGGTACTGTCACTACACTTTTGTCAAAGACTTTAAAGTTAAGATAAATGAATTATTTAAATATGTTTAAATTCCAAATAATTTTTATTTTAAAAATGCTATAATTTTTTTTAATTACTCTTTTTTTCTTGTCTATCTCATGTTAGTCATGAATGTTTTTCTGTTTTAACATAGTTTTAATTTTTTAAATTGATATAATTTGGTAATTTTTTCGATAAACTTATAAAGATTTTTCTAACACTAAAATAATGTTAATTACATTAACTAAGTGAACCATTTTTATTAATATCTTTAATTTTGAGAATTTTTTTTATCCTTTTAAAAAAAAAAAAACAAAAAACTAAATTATATTTAACTTTTAAAAATTGAAACTAATTAGACGAAAGTAAGAATAAAAAAGTAATTAAATCATTTTTTTCAAAAACATACATGTAATAATTATTACAACTTTAATAAATTTTGTCATGTTAAATTTATTTATTCTATCTAAATTGGAATCATTATGGATTCGTAATTTAAACTCTAGCTAATTGAGAGCCTTGAAATAAAAAATGATAAAGGCAGACACTGTTGTCAAAAATATAAATAATAAATCTTATTTAATCGTTTTCAAGCATGGTGTCGTGGTGTAGTTGGTTATCACGTCAGTCTAACACACTGAAGGTCTCCGGTTCAAGTCCGGGCGACGCCAGTGTATTAATATTTTTATCTGGTTAGCTTTTAACCAAAATAATAATAACAACAATGGCCACATATATAATTACTATGAAATTTAAACAAAAAAGTATATTTTTAACGGAAAAATTACCACTAAATTGTAATATTAAAATGTGTGATTACTGATAAAAAGAATAGAACAAAAAAGTTATTTTGTTATTGTTTTCGTATAACACATCACCATTTTCATGTATTCCATGTTTATATTTTTTATTCGTTGAAGATTTGCACCTTGATCTTTCATAACTGGCTTATCAATTTTTCAATGTATATACTTTTTTAATTTTATTTGTTTAATAATCCTTGTTAGTTAATCGTGCCATATTCTAAAATTTGAGTGAAACATTGAACTTGTAATCGCAGAAATTAATTTAGATAGTCACCATATTTTTATTCTTATACTTTTTGAATATTCATGAAGTAATTGTACTTATTCTAGTTCCCTTATTAAATGCTTTTTTTGAAAATTTATTTTCATTGGATCCCAATTATATGTTAAATCAGGAGTTAAAGTTGGAAACCAAATAGAAAATTATTTGTACAGTGAATTAGGGAAATACCTAATATTTAAATATGTATTTATAGCTGTATTTGAACACTCAATTTGATACATATGTTCAAAAAGTCAATTCTTCCAATTCACCATTAAAATTAATGAATTTGGGACCGTACAACGGCTTTGTAATTTAGTTCCTAACACAAAACTAAGAGAGATAGAAAATACCCATCTCTAATTCTTATTTGTTTAATATTTTTTCTAACATTTGGTTTGAATGAAAATTATTTTTATTAAGAAACATTTTATTCTTTCTTTGATCATTGTTCATTTTGTATCAATCCTACAATATTTCTTATTTTTTTCTAAAACTTTATCAACATTTTGTTTTTTCTTTATTAAGTATAGATTTTTTTCTCTACGATAAGATTATTATTGTTAATATCACTAACGAGGGACTCTTGATCAAAACTTTCATATTGAGGATGGGTAAGATCTCTTCTTATAGCAATTTGATTTGTTTAGAATAAAAAATTACTATTCATGATTTAAACTACTAGATTTAATACGAAAAAAATTGAGCGCTTTACCATTACAATAAAAAAAAAATACTTTTTGCTTCAAGTAATCTACCTTAGATTCCTATTTTAAGAGACAAATGTTCTATAGGGTTTTCCCAACCCCAAACACTAACTTTGATGGAGGTTTTATATTTTCTGAAATTTTACTATGTTTTCAAAACCTTTTATCTTACGCGGGTTTAAAATTTTCCTTTAAAGGAGATTTTAAAACCCCATTATCTTATTATTTTATGTGGATTTAAAACTTCTTGAATTGTATATAGAGAATTTAAATAATAAGATTCTTGCGTGATTGCACACTTTTCCAAAGATCCCTTTCAATATAATTTTTTAAATGTAATTTTAGTTTGTGAGAGTTTGAATATTATTTTGGATGATAGTAATCGAAGTGATGGTAAAGAATATTGTAGTCACGGGTTTGGTTCCTCCGGAAGATGCAAAGAAAGTTTGAGGAACATGCAAAGCATCTCTCCAAAATCATCACATTTGCATGAAAAAATATATCTCTCTCTCTCTCTCTATATATATATATATATATATATATATATATATATATATATTATTTAGTTTAAACTATCACCATCGAAACATTATTATCCATTTTTCAATTCTCACTTTATTTTAAGTAATATACGTCTATCAAAACACTTAAGAAAGTTAAAATACGTATATTTATACAAGATAAGATAAAAAAAAAATCAGATCATTTGCAAGTTCTGTAACATTCTTCTCTGATCATTTAATATATATATAAAAATAAAAACAAATTTTAACTAATTTTTTTTTCATTAGTTCATAAAAAAATATATTACTTGTAATTAAAACATTATTATGATAAATTATTAAAAACTGTTACAAAAAGAAAAAAAAAAGGATAAATTGTAATAAATATTAATATATTTAATTTTTGGTATACTTAAAAAGATTATAATCTTTATGAAAAAAAAATTAGTTTCATTAATTTTATTTGATATTTATTAATGGTTGAAATAATTGAATGAATATTTGATCTTTAATTATTTTCATGTATGTTTATTAAAGAAAATATTGATTGCTTTTATTTTTTGCATTCAATTATTTTAAGATGTTGAATAAAATTAATACTTTATATTAAGATTGTAACTTTTTTATTATATTAAAACTGAAATACATCACTACTAATATTATTTTAAAAATATATAATGTTTTTTGATAAAAAAGAATCTTTATATATTTTTTTAAGTACTACTTATTGAAGAACGTGGAATGTGGTTTTTAACCGATAAAACCCACACTAATATATTTTTAATTCTCTATCATATTTTTTCTATTTTTATTGGATTGAAAACTAACCCTTAGTGCTCTTGATTGACTAACATCAGTTTGACAATTCATATAGGATACAGTGAGGTTCAAAAAATATAATAGTTGACTATATTAAAATATTAATTTACTTAGAGCTCAATAACTTATTCAACATAGATTTATCAAATTGTGCATATTTTCATATACTTACGGTCATAATGAAGACATAACTATGCTTAGATGTAAAGTTTGTATTTTAAGGAATAAGAGTGAAAGGGTGATAAAATATTGCTTATAATATTTAGATATAGTTATTGATTTAGCTTTTTAATTATTTGGTTCGGTTATTATTATTATTTTTAATTATTTAACAAAAAGTTTAATTTGGTCTCTTTTCTTAAGTTGATGTTATGTGTAGGGATGTCAATAATATCTATGTCTGTGGGTATCCGCGAATAAAATCGGTGACGTATAGTTGGTATTCATAAATATTTGTTACCTGCAGGTAGTGGGTATTTTCATACCCGCTTATATACGAGTCGGGTGCAGATATCATACTATCCGTAGCCAAGGATATCTGTTACCCGTACAAAATTAAAATTAAAATTATATTTATATTTATATTTTATTAGATTAAATTTAAATTTAATTTAAATGTAATATAATTTATATTTTATTTTACATATTTTTTGTAATTTTATTTAAATTTAAAGTTAAATATTTATATAATATATATTTTTTAAATATTTGCGAGTGTCCACGGATATCCGCGGATTTTAAAATACCCGCGAGTATTTTTTAAACGGGTACCCGCGCAGGTAGCACATGTGAATTTTTTTTGCTGCGGATCAGGTTGCTGGTAGGCACTATCCGTGCTCGACCCGACCCGTTGCCATCCGTAGTTCCATGTCAGGGTCAAGTTGTTAAATTTTCAATTTTTTTATTTTAAATTTTTTTAAATATTTAAATTGACATGTGTCAGGTTACAATTGTGCCACGTGTCAGGTTATAATCGTGTCACATGACAATGGTGGTGGTTGTTTTCAATTAAGTTCTCTATTTAAATTTTTTATTCAATTTAGTCTCTCTGTTCTTTAAAACGATCTAATTTTGTCCTCTTCAATTTGAGAACAAATTAGTAATTAAGCTTAACTACAAATTATCTATACTTGTTAAATAATTTTTTATAATTTATACATCAAATCACTCCACCTAAATACTCAAATTATTTTATTTTTTTTACATTTTATACCCTTGTAATTTTTTACACTTGTAAAAAGTAAAATAATTTGAATATTTAGGTGTAGTGATTTAACGTTTAAATTCAATAAAATTATTTTAACATGTATATATAAGTTGAAATTAAACTTATTTACTATTTTATTCTCAACTTAGAGAGGATAAAATTCAATCATTTTAAATAATAGGGGACCAAATTGAATAAACAATTTAAATAGAAGACTAAATTGAAAACAACCACTACTAATGTCACGTGACACAACAGTAACCTGACACGTGGTAGTTTATATATTTAAAAAAAATAAAAAAAATAAAAAGTTTCACAAATTGACACATGGCATGTACGAACACGGTGTTAATGTCAACTTAACGAAAATGATCAAATATAACCTTTTTAAATAATTGGAGGACTAAATTGAACAAAAAAGGATCAAAATGAACCAAACAAAAAAATTAGATGACTAAATCAATAATTCATTTGTAGATTTGAGATATGGATGAAAAAGAGTATTTGCTCATATGCTCTGTGATTTATTAACCTACTTATTATCACTGATATGTTTGGGGGATGACTGGTGTGGTTATGATAAAACCAATGTTCAACTAAAATTTATGAGAATTTTTCGCTTGATTCAGATTGACCTAGAGATTTAAGCATGCACCACTATTAGATCATACATCTTAATCGATTAAAATGAATAATTAACAAGTTAAAAATATGATAAAATATCTAAATATTTATCACACAACAAGCCTTTGATAGATCCAAGTGATTTTTTATCAAAGATCAATCAAGATGTTATAGCTAGATTAGTTGAATGATTATTTGACCATAATGAATTTACTCACAAAGATACCATTTATCAACTTTCTCGATGAATTGCTTTAAAAATGTAACTTTGAAGAAAAGATAAAATTAGTGCACCAAGAGTTTTTATACCGGTTTACTCACAAGGAGCTATATCCTGTTAGAAAACAACCTGAGCTTGACTTTCCACTATCACAAGAAATTAAAAGATCCTTATAAACAATTTCTTGAAGAAAAATATACCTGAATACAACCTTTTCGACTCACACAAGAAGAACACACAACATAACAAGAACACCTTCTTGCAAACCTGAAACCACACCAGAAACACTAAACAACACAATGAATACATGGATGACAAAACTTGAATGATTAACTCTCCCTATTTAATCAAAGATCTTCTAAGATCAAGATGGAGACAATCACAACTCCAAAACCTCATGAACAATTACACATTTTGCAACATCTTTGACTCTGTTTGAAAAAGTGTGTTGAATAAATTTTCTCAAAGTGTTTTTCTCAATTTCAAAAGTCACACTCCTTAAAGACAAAAAGAGAACATATAGCCTATGTTGACTAACATATTAAGTTGATTAAAAATAATTGTCAATCGATTGATTTTACTTCAAAAGTCACACTCCTTAAAGACAAAAAGAGAACATATAGCCTATGTTGACTGATATATTAAGTTGATTAAAAATAATTGTCAATCGATTGATTTCACTTAAATAAGTGAAATCAGCTGAATCCTTGTCATTTTAGTAGATTTGATATATTGATCACATATCTATATGCAAAAGCATTCAACCTATTTTAATATCCTTTTTTAAAATACTAAAAGACTCCTAAATACAAGCTAGTTCTAGACTAAGCAAGAACATACAAATCTTAAGATTTTAGGATTCATCATATCATCAAGCCCTTTAGAACAACAAATATGAGTTTTTAGGAATGCTTTATATAAATGACGTTCAATATGATTATACAATGGAATGTTTGGATTGGAAGGTTACTATAATTGTGTATTGTATGAATATAGTGTTCCTAAGGATGAATGCTATACTGGTTAATATAATATTATGCATTGAGTATAGATTCATATTGTGAAGTTATCCCATCTCTAACTTAAAGACTCATATACAAAATGAAGTTTAGGTGGTGAGAGTTTATGTAGGTTCATATAACAGAATTTGGAGCGTAGGATCACTGTTTTGACAAGGGATTAATACCTGATAAATTTGAACGAGATGTAATATTTTCTTTCATAATTATATAACATGTGCATGAGTATCCGATTTGATGCTTAAATAATTCAGAATCAAGTCTAAAATAAGTATGTTTGAAGTCTATATGTATTTGATTTGAAATCAGAATGCATGAACAACAGGAATGTTAGTAAATTATATAGTTCATAAATTATAGATTTTGGTTGTTTAGAAATTGTCGCTAGCTTACCCTTAGCAGATGAATGTGCAGGTGACACAGTAAAGCTAGACTTTAGGAAAGCTGGTTTGGAGTTGAAATTCAAGAACAATAGATACTTGTGTATAATGTATATCTTTATATCTTGTGTACAGAGAGTCTTTTATTTTGTAATAATATTCATATGGTCTTTTATTTAGAAAAAAATTAAATTCAAAGTAATGTAATTACACTTTATACTGTAATTCAGAGTCTTGTATTCTATTTTTGGGATTATTACTGTTACAGATAGGAAATAGTAAATTTAAATAATACATAATAAGTACCAAACGCTAAATAATAAGCAATAAATATTAATTAATAAATAATAAATGTGAAATATAAATAATATATGGTAAATATTAAATATTAAATTATAATTTTTAAATTATACACATTAAGTAATAAATAATAAACAATACAGTATTAATTATTAAGTAATAGGCAATAAGTGATAAACAGTGAATAATAAATTATGAGAAATAATTAAAATAGTAAATAAGAAAATTATAATATAAGTCTACTTGTTTTATCTTGCCGCTATTTCACGGGAAATGTTTCCTTTTTTTCTTTTTTTGAGAAAGAAGTCAATCTTTCTAAAAATGTTATTCAAATATGACAAAGTGATATGCAAATGTTTATTAGAAGCTAATTTGACTCAGCTACACTTCTTATTATTTTATGACAGGCATATTAAAATCACATACCTCACTCTCCTCCAACCATTTCATTTCATAGCCCAACCCAACCACATGTTATGGCTTAATTTATAGCAACATCACCAATGTCATCACTATAATGTAATCCCCTTTTTATGAAAAACCCTACTTTCACCTCTACACGTTACTATCTTACTTTAAAATAATGACTCCCTCAATAATTTAAAACTCTCTTCAATTCATACTACAAATATAATCATATTTTAGAAGAAGGTTAATTATAACTATTTGTAAAATCCAAAAATATATATATATATATATATATATATATATATATATATATTCATACTAAATAATTTATACGTAATATATATTAAATAGTTTTTCTTGTCAGCTCATTCCTACATAATATAATATTACCTTTGGTGTACAATCTCTATCCCAAGATGGACTCAAAAACTTTAAGTAATTACTTAATAATATCAATACTTCGTACATATCTATATAGAATAAATTTAAAAATTATTACAATCTCTTAACATTGTATTTCAGAGTAACTTTTCTTAAGCATTCCAAAGTACTTCAAAATATAAGAAATATGTTTGATACAATTTTTCAAAAGAAAGACAAATACTTCGTCTTTTGAACTAATTACTATTCTAAACTATCACTTACTAGCTCTTGCTCCTAAGCTAGTAACCTCATTTGTTCGTACCTATGTTCACATATTTACATACACGATCATCGCATAAAAACATACAACACAAGAAAAGAAAAGAAAAAAGAGTAAGCTAATGCATTTAAAGGAAAAGTATTGGATAGAACAAAAGAACTTACAAGAATATTAAAAAAATCTTTAGTGGTGACAACCCACAAAAACAAACTCAATGATTTACTATTAGACTTTTACATAAATTACTACTAAAGTTTCACTCATCATTACAAAGCACTAGCACATTCAATTCCTATCACAATTATACTCATATACATTACTTTCGAAAGATTAGGGCATTGAACATACTCGTGAGATTTCTCACTTGTCATACTTACTCATTATCTCTGAGACCATCATTAGAAAGGAATTAAGATGAAACAAAATCTAACTTAATAAGTTATGACATGGTTAACTTCACTAATTCTCTAAGTATAATCCTCTTTCATATCATACCGTGGTCTACCATGTGAAGCTCTCTTTCGACTCTCACCTCCTAGATATCATACTCATCATACTCTAGTGTGAGTTAGATACTAGTAGATAGTCTTACTCTTGGAATCCTCTTTCAATACACTTTGACATCCTAAATAGTGATATTTTTTCTTTAGAATACGAATTGAGAACCAAACTTTTCATTTCTAAGCCAAAGAGGACATAAACATTTCAAACAAAAATTTAAAGTTTTTCTAAAACTCCAGACCATTAACTTAGTACCTCTCTCTATTGCCTAATGGTGTTCGGAGCCGCCCAATGGTGGACACGCAACAGTAACAAAATTGCTTCTAAACAATTGAACTTTTCCTTCAGCCTATCAACATTATTATTTACAGTAATACCAACCTCTCAAATTTACTCTTTTTCAACAATGTCAACATTACATTTATATCACATTTGGTCGGTAGTGATACAAGAACCCATAACAAATTGACATATCAGTTTTTATCATCTTGATTCCTTTCATTCTATAACACAAAATTCACACACCTATCCCTTTCACCAAGAATCGTTTTCCTTTAGTACTCATCAATATAATTCTCATTCAGACCCAATTCATACCATCAAACAACTCAGTCATGTCATCACTCTACAATTCATCAACCATAAGAAAATATACACAACTCAAAACACCACAAATCATTAAAAACTCTAAAAAATTGTATAAAATCAAACTTCACAAAATCATTTAAAGGTTATGTAGCTATAAATTCTCATTTTAAAACAATTTAAAAGATTAACTTCCCTCACCTTGGAAGACTCTTATGACTGTTCACCCTATTGCACAACGTACTTACAATGGTCCTGTATTCACAACCCAAAAACTACAATCAGCGATTGAATGGTTTAAGAATCCCAATTAGATGAAGATGCATATAGAAAAATAGAAAAATCACATGTAGCGAGAGAAAATTGCATGCACCAAAAACAAAATTGCTCTATCACAGTATGAGAATTTGAACTTACCTAATATGAAATTGATTGACTTGTATGGTAAAACCCTTTAGACTAATTGCTTCTTTATCTTTGGGTCTTCAAGAGAAAATACGAAAGGGATTAATTTACTAAAAAATAATGAAAGAGATCGAAAAGTGAGAATGAAATGAATTTCTATAAATAACCTCTACAATTTTAGAAAAAAAATCCCTTGAAAACTTTTTAACTTTTTATTATATATATATATATATATATAATATTATTAATATAAAAAAATATTAATATAATAATATAATTCTTTTCTCTTTTAGAATTTATAATAGGTTCTCTCCACAACTTCAAACATAAATAATATTATGACAACAATTAAAAATAAAAACTTATATTGAGTTTTACACCTCCATCCATACTCAAATATAATTCATAAGAAGGCTAAAGTTACAAATTTTATGGAGATTTCCAAACCTAAAAAAAGCATTTACCTAGCTTGAAACTTCAAAATCTGCAATAACTTCAATTAAAATTAACAACTTCAATTATTCTAACTAAATTTCAGCTAATAGTCATATTCAATACAAAGAGCTCGAACATGCCAACAGAAATATCAAATTGAAGATATCATTACGACTTTAGATTAGCAGATATTTATCTTTGTTCAGTAAACCGTACATGCAACACATATTTATAAGCATGTAATTCATTCGCATACGAACAAATCAAACAAAAAAGGACAGATAAGATGAATGACATCTACTATTCTATGATAACTTCAATACAATAAATTTGTATTTTAAAAATGATGGACGATCAACTAACAATTTTAAAGAAAAAGTAAAAAAAATAAGTTCATTTTTTTTAAAGTTTTGTAAAATGAAATTAGAATAGTTAAACTCTTCTATTTCTGTGTTTTTAAACTTAATTGATAACTTCATCTTATTAAAACCACTTTTATTTTTAAACATTTACTTCATCTTTACATTACTTCTTAACTACTCTTCAACTCATTTTGTTAGAATTTTTTTTATTTTATTTCAATATTGTTAATAGGTATTTTTGAACTTTTAAAATTGTATTAAAAGTTAACTTTTGATGAAATGTCTTGCATTAGGCAAATATGTGTTTTAGTCAAGTAAATAATATAATTTATTTCTTTTTTTTTAATGAAAGAGTTAAATATATTTTTAGTTCTGACGAAAATAAAATTTATCTATATTTTAAATTGTGGTTTCAAACTTAAAAAATGAATGTATATAGTCCTTATAATTCAAATATATTAAATTTTTTTAATGTGTCAGCTGCGTTTTAAGCTAACATTTGACTTATTATACCTTTAGACATATTTTTACTTTAATATTAGAAAAAAAATAATGTGATTGGATTGAAAGAATTATATGCATTTATTTCTAAAATTTAATAATTGAAAATATATCAAAGTTTGAAAAAAAAAAAAGTTTCGCAACAAAATATGAAGAGTAAAAACATATTTAATTTTTAATTCTGTATTAATTTAAACACATAACATGTTGCAATCTTATATTGGAAGTCAATTTAATTAAATAGAGCAATAATTCACTGCTACGTGTGTACATATTTGGTTTGGATAAGATATATGTATTCTTCACCTCTAGTTGAACTCAACTAATACAAAAGTTTTCAACTCAATTGAAGTTTGAACTATTCGAACTCATGTCATTACAATCACCAATAATGGAAACAAAACCTCACCACCGATAATGGAAAAAAAAATACGCACTTGTGTTTTACGTCACTTAGATTGATTTTTTTTTTTATACAGCAATATAAAATAAAACGCAATAATAGTAATAATTGTTTTAGAATTACATTAATTGTAAACCAATATATATATATATATATATATATATATATAATATTAAAACATACGTTATTATTTTAAAAGATATTATTTTTTTAGAGATGACTTGTTATATCTCTTAAACAAATATTATTCATAAAAAAAATTATTTGAATATTTTGATTCTTCAACATAAAGTTTAAAATTCGGAAGATATTGTAATAAAAGAAGTTTAGTTGCCTCCTTTCAGTTTTTTTTTCTCTTAAGAACGAGATAAGTTGATGTTAATAACTTGAGTGACATTATTATTAATCAAAACACTTATTTGCAAAAGTATATGTTTAGTTTTGTTTCACCTTAAATAAATCTTTTTATATCTAAAACTATCATAAATATAGACGCTTGTGTATATGCATTTTGTAGACTAACTAAAAGGGTAAAATTGATAAAAAAATGTGTATATATTTATATATATAGTTATAGATAAAATAATATTAGATATTGAAACAAAAAATATTATAAATAATATTGTGTGTAAATATTTTTTTTATTTTGAATAATTATTTAAAATTTGAAAAAGTAGTTATTAAAATGATAAAAGACTAAATAATTCTTTTATAATATGTATATTATAAATAGTTATCGATAAAATAAATTTTAGTTACTGAAATAAAAAAATATTATTAGTAATATTGTATAAATAATTCTTTTATTATGAGTAATTATTTAAATTTAAAAAATTAATTATTAAAATGACAAAAGAGTAGATAATTATTTTATAATTGGTAACTATTTGAATTCAAAAAACAATTATTTTATTATGAAAAATAATTCTTTTATTATGAATAATTATTTAAATTTTAAAAACAGTAATTAAGATTATAAAACATATATATATATATATATATATATAGATAGATAGATAGATAGATAGATAGATAGAGAGTAAATACATACATTACACGATTATGTGAATGCATTTTTTAAATATTTATAAATTATTTTTAAAAATAATAATTAAAAGAATAAAATTGAAAAAAAAATTATAATATATATATATATAGTATTATAGATAAAATAAAGTTTAAAAGTAATAATGTGGAAATAATTTTTTTTATTGTGAATAATTATTTATATTTGTAAAAATAACTATTAAAATGATAAAAGAATAAATAATTATTTGAATTTATAAAAATAGTGATTAAAATGATAAAATTGAAAAATAATTTTTTTTATTAAGAATAATTGTTTAAGTTTAGAAAGTAATAATTGAAAGGATAAAAATAGGAAAAATAGGAAGAGATACTAAAATAGTTATAGATACAAATGTAGTTATAGATAAAAGATATTTTATTATAGATGTAAATTTAAAATTCAAAATGAAAATCAAAGACGTTGATTTTTCCGATTACCGCCACGCAAGAATAACAGCGGAAGGAAGAATCTGAACAGAGTGAGAGTAACGTAGCTACCTACGGCATCAGAAGTTTAATCCAAACGGAACAGAACCTGTCACCTTGTTCCTCCTCTATAAATACCCACACATGTCAAAGTGTTCTCATGGCAGTAGCACAAAGGCTCTGAATATATAACTAGCTTTGAAGGATAGTGTATATATAGAAACTTTGACGGTAATCAACCATGCCGTTGAACATAACATCCATCAAAACATCCTCTAATGGAGTGTGGCAAGGTGATAATCCTCTGGACTATGCCTTCCCACTCCTAATAGTTCAAATCACCTTAGTCCTCATCGTCACTCGCTCCCTCGCTTTACTTCTCAAACCTCTCCGACAACCCAAAGTCATAGCTGAGATTCTGGTATGTCCCACTCATTCCAATTTATAATATTAATTTCAAACAACTCTGCGTTGATTAAGCTTTTGTTTTGTCCGCATGATTAGTTTTAATATTAGTTTTAATCTGTGAAGGGTGGTGTTTTGCTGGGCCCATCGGTACTGGGAAGAAGCAAAAGTTATCTGCATCGTATATTCCCTTCATGGAGCACGCCAACGCTGGAATCTGTGGCAAGCATAGGTCTTCTTTATTTCCTATTCCTCGTAGGTTTGGAGCTCGATCTCCATTCCATTCGCCGGAGCGGCAAAAGAGCCTTCAGCATCGCCGCCGTGGGGATCTCTCTGCCTTTCGTCTGCGGCATCGGCGTCGCCGTCATCCTCCGGAAAACAGTTGAAGGCGCAGACGAACCCGGCTTCGCGCAGTTCCTCGTCTTCATGGGCGTGGCGCTTTCCATCACCGCATTCCCGGTGCTGGCCCGCATCCTGGCGGAGCTGAAGCTGCTCACCACGAGAGTGGGGGAGACCGCGATGGCGGCGGCGGCGTTCAATGACGTAGTCGCGTGGATTCTGCTCGCGTTGGCAGTGGCTTTGGCGGGGAACGGAAGTGGTTCCCACAAGAGTCCTCTGATATCGGTGTGGGTTCTTCTTTCGGGGCTGGCGTTCGTGGTTTTGATGATGGTGGCTGTCCGACCGGCGATGGAGGTTGTGGCCAGAAGGGGCGAGAACGACGCCGGTGACGAGGTTTATGTTTGTTTGACGCTGGCGGGGGTGTTGGTGTCGGGGTTTATGACGGACCTGATCGGGATTCACTCCATATTCGGGGCCTTCGTGTTCGGGCTAACGATTCCGAAGGAGGGAAACTTCGCGAAGAAGCTGACAGAGAGAATCGAGGATTTTGTTTTAGGTTTGTTGCTCCCACTCTACTTTGCTTCCAGCGGGTTGAAAACCGACGTAACTACCATACGTGGCGCTTCCGCATGGGGTCTTCTGGTTCTGGTCATAGCCACGGCTTGTGCTGGGAAGATTCTCGGTACCTTCGCGGTGGCCATGTTCTGCATGATCCCCGCCAGAGAATCGCTCACACTTGGCGTCCTCATGAACACCAAAGGCCTCGTTGAACTCATCGTACTCAACATTGGAAAGGAAAAAAAGGTCACTTTCTTTTTCTTACTTTTTTTACATATACTCATGTTCACATACACTAATCTTGCTCCATACACATGTTCTCCTATTAAATATTAACTCCTCTTTCAATCAGAATTTTCAATTTGTCACGTTAGGACAGATCTTTTACTCTTGTTAAACTTCCATTAAAATTATATCGCTTTAAAAGTATACCTTGTACATATAATATAAAATTTTCAACATCAATACTTCGTATACGTCAGGCTGCTAACTATATACCACGTGGCCAAATAAAATACCATTGCCCCCACAACACCATGCAATAACATTGTGAGCAAGAATGTTTAGCTTTTTCTTCCTTTTTTTTCATCACCTGTCTCTTTTAATCTAGAACGATGGGTGAATCTTTGGTTTATAGATAGAATCATGACTAAACATTATTTTAGTCCAATAGAAAGAAGATTAGTTACGCATGACATAAAACTACGAATACCTTGTAGGTATACCAAATTCTTTCACTTGAATAGCCACCCCCTCTATACAGGCAAGTTGTTTGACTTTTTCGCGTATGGGTTAATAGATGAGGAAAATGAATACGCACATGTAAAATATTTCAAAACATGAATCTTCAAACCCCAAATGTATTTTATTGCTGTCGTCACAGTTTTGTTGCAGAGTTGTTATGGTTGAGTGGCCAAGTCCAAGTCGTATCAGATGGGAAGTTTGATCAAAACTGTGACTGGTCCAAATTGGCATGTGTCGTTTACGTTTTAACTTATTTTCGTTGATTCCTGAAACCATAACCTGGTGAAGAAAGACTTTATATTGATTCCCCCGTGGACCCAAAAGTATACGGTATCTATAAATTTCGTGACATTTTATAACCTTAGAGTTCCTTGGGCACAACGAGCAACTAAAAACAAATACACCTTTCAAAAAGTAGACAAGATTCGGTGATAATTTAGGATGCTAAAGCCAGTTAATGTTTTACTATTTACTTCTCTGGAAGAGTAGGTGTAGAGTTATGGAAGTCAGAACTCTTATCAAGAAATGTGAAAGTGGTCTTGCAAATAAAGAAATGCACATGATGCATAACCGAAATAAGGAAAAAGACAATGAATCCACTGCCATCTATAAATAACACACGTCTATAAATAACACATATAGGACAGTACCTATTGAATGCTTTGATTAATATCTCCTAGATGTTACAGACATTGATCATGATCATACCTATATTAGGTCTCCATTTTGTTTGTTCAGGCCAAATTTTTGTACATGTTTAACTTATTTCTTTCATTCTTAATCACATCCCTTACTATGCTTAACTTTTACTTGCAGTAGATATTGTTAACTTGATGTGAATTGTAGAATATAGTGTCGAGTTCTTCTTCATTAATTATCCAATTTAATGACAAGAACGACATGGTTTCATTTTGAGATTTCAGGTTTTAAACGATGAAATGTTCGCAATCTTAGTGCTTATGGCTCTATTCACAACCTTCATCACAACACCAATAGTTATGGCAATCTATAAACCAGCACGAGGAAACTCAACGAAAACACGGCGGAAGCTGGGTGACAGTTCTTGGGGATCGGGGAAGGAAATGGTTGAGAAGTTCAGAGTCTTGGCCTGTCTCCATGGGCCAAGCAATATCCCTTCTATCATAAATTTAATTGAATCAACTCGAAGCACAAAAAAGTCCTTGATAAAGTTGTTCATGATGCACCTTGTTGAGCTCACAGAGCGTTCATCCTCTATCATCATGGTTCATCGTGCTCGCAGGAATGGTTTCCCTTTCTTCAGCCGCTCCAATCGTGACCAGTGGCACGACCGAATTGCAGGAGCCTTTCAAGCCTACAGTCAACTGGGCCGAGTCATGGTTCGCTCCACAACCACCGTCTCTTCTCTCTCCACCATGCACGAGGACATCTGCCACGTGGCGGAGGAGAAAATGGTGACCATGATTATTTTGCCCTTCCACAAACAGTGGAGAACAGAAGTGAATGAGGAGAACGAGAAATATCAAGTGGAAGAAAATGCAGGCCACGAATGGAGAGTGGTGAACCAGAAGGTACTTAAGAATGCACCTTGCTCAGTTGTGGTGGTTGTGGATCGTGGATATGGAAATTTGCCTCAGACTCAAACTCAAACTCCAACCCCAGATTCAATTGTTTCGCAACGAGTGTGCATAATCTTCTTCGGTGGCCCAGACGATCGTGAGGCTCTAGAGTTGGGGAATAAGATGCTTGAACACCCAACAGTTAAAGTAAGTGTTGTAAGGTTTATGGAAAAAGGTGTGTTGGATGATAATAACATTGTGTTAAGCTTCTCACCTGACAAAAACAATGACGATAGTTACAGCTTCTCCACTGCCAAAATGAATCGCCAGAAAGAAAAGGTAATTAACAGGCTCATGTCGAACATTCTTAAAATAACATCTGTGTTCTTTATTGGTTATGTGTTTGACATTATCGTACTTTGATTAATGAATTACAGGAGTTGGATGAGGAGGCAATTAAGAAGTTTCAAAGCAAGTTGAATGACATGGTGGAATACATTGAGAAGTTTAGTGAGGACGTTGTGGAAGACGTGCTGGTAATAGGGAAAAGTGGGGATTACGATCTCATAATTGTTGGAAAAGGTCGATTTCCATCGAACATGGTGGCTGGGTTGGCGGAAAGAAAACCAGAACATGCTGAGTTAGGTCCTATTGGGGATGTTTTATCTTCATCGGAACATGAAGTGTTGTCATCTATATTGGTTATTCAACAACATGATGTGACACTGGTAGATGATGCTCCAATATGCAAGGTTCATGATGAGTATGGCATGGTCAACCGTGGTGAATCTTCTCATGGAGTAGGAATTTCAATTGGCAATGACAATGCAGTGTAATATATATTTTCATTATTTGTACCAAAAAACTGGAAAAATCTCAAACAACACTTGAACGTTCTCTCTTAACTTTTGTTTGTATTTTAAGATGGTTTTTGGGGAATAGATTTGAGAAGAAAAAAAAAGAAAGTGAAATTATTTGGATTAAAATAACACAATCAAAAATAAAAAATAAAAAAATAAAAGGAAAGTGAGATTATTTCGACAATTCAACTCCCATTTCAAATATTCAGAAAATAATTTTTTTTATTCCACTAAGCATAGACTTCTCTTCTCAATTCTTTCAATTCCATGGGTAAATTGACTACATACTTGCATCTTATCTTTTTCTTTTTAGACAATAATGAAAACCTCCTTTGATGAAAGGATCTAAATACTAAGTTTTTCCATCAATCTTTTATCACAATTTATATTATAGGTCCTCAAATTTTAATTTTACTTTAAAACACCCTTTTTAATTTTCTCAAGGTCATATCTTATCTCTTTCAAATTATGATCACACCAATAACTAATATAAAGCATTTATTACTCCATCAAATTTTGAATGAGAGAAAGTTTCTATTTATTTTATAGATATTTTTTTCTCTTATTTTTCTTATGGTTTTATCATCTATTTTGGAATTAATCGAGAAAAATGATCCTTTCAACTTTATCGGTGGGAATGAACATTATAAGGAAAATAAAAAAATGATTTTGATACCTTTATGATCCGACTTGGATACGAAAATGACTTGACTACTAGATTTTGATTTTCATATAAGGTTGGTGGTTTTCAAGATTTGTTGGAATAATTTATGATTTTTATATAACTATTTTTTTTATAGATGATTTGGATATGAAAGTGACTTGTTCACTAAATTTTGATTATTAAGAACGGTAAAATAGCTTATATTTAATTTAAATTTTTGTACTACATGCTAAAGTATAAAAAAGGATAAAAGTTACATATAAAACTAATATATAAAAGAAATCCCAAATAGTAAATTATAAATAGTAAATAATTAATATTAAGCAATGAATGGGAGATAAATAAATTTAAATAATACATAATAAGTATTAAAAGATAAATAATAAATAATACAATAGTAATTAATAAGTAACAGCTACACAGTAAAGAAAAAGTTATAATTAGTAAATAAAAATAGTAAATAATAAATATTAGATGATGAAAAAAGTAAATTTTTTTATTGGAAATGAATGAAAAAAAGTACTAATAGTACATATAAATTAAATGTTTTGAATAAAAAATATAAAAATAGAAATCTTTAATATTAAATAAGAAATAATAGATCTTAAAAAAATTTTATGAGGACAATTATAATATAAGTATACTTATTTTATCTTCCCGATATTCTACTGCAATTTTTTTTTTTTTCATAAACAAGCCTTTATTTTTTATAGAAGTTATTCAAACACACGAAAAATAAGCAAATGTTTAATGGAAACTAATTTTACTAAGCTTTATACTTTATCACTTTGCTTCTTCCACTTCTTACTATTTTATCACATATCATGCAAAGCATGTGATGCATTACCATCACATACTTCACTCTTCTCCAACAATTTCAATACCCAATCTTCCATAAATTATGTCTTAATTTATTCTAGCAATGTCATCACTATAATTTAATCATTTTTCTATGCAAAACCCTAGTTTCAGCTCTACCCGTTACTATTTTACTTTAAGATAAGGATTCCCATTAAATAAATTAAAACCCTCTTCAATGATTAAACATTTTTCGTCTCACACTAGAAATATAATATATTTTGATCAAGTTGAATGAAGATTAACATTTTTAGGAGGTTATAAGTATTTTGCAAAATCCGTATTTATTTTATATATAACTAAACAAATTAATTTAGACATAATATATATAAAATATTTTTCTCATAGGGTATTCCTAGAATATAAACCACACAACAAAACATACTACTAATTCAAAAACATTTCATGATGAAAAATAAATAAATAATAATTTGTTTTCTTCCATCAAACTAATAAACATTTTATAGAGGAAGTTTTACTGGAAAAATATAATACCAATGAGACCTAAGTCTAATCACGCATTAAAACCAATCTCAACCTAAAACTCTAAGACAATGAATTTATGGATCTTTATCCTTATATAGTGCTCTACTTTCTCATTTTTAGTCAATGTGAGACTTAAACTCACACTTGAATTTTTAATGATACCTTGCATGACCAATTCAAGTGTTTTTCTATTTCATACCAAAACTTATTGACATCACATATTATATTACTCTCTCGTACCAACATCTACTAGCATTACATATATACACACATCTCATTCAACCCATTACGTGGATACTTGATTTTTGAAAGAAACCAAAATACATTGAATCTAGACTCCAATGATATTCCACTTCTCATATTTGTCCTTTCAACACTTAAACAGCAAAGGTAAGGAATATTATTTACTCAACTTGATATATTTTCTATTTGAGTATAGTAATAGAGTAGTCGGCATTGCATTCTACCACTACACAATATAGTATTACTTTTCTAGGTAAACACTATTCACATCATACCCTTAATCTCAATTCACATCGGTTACAAATTCCCAATGTAATTTCTCAAACAACTATCTAATTTTAAATATTAGAGTAAAACATACTTATTTAATTTAAGTATTTATTTCAATTTTTTTTTTTATCAATGTTCGCCAAACTAACACGAACTTGAATGAATATAAATATTAAAAATAAATGTTAATATCCACCGAGATGATGTTGATAGTCTCACACTTTCACCTTTATCAATATTTGAAAGTTAAATCTATATTTTATTCCATTACAACAACATAAAATATGAATAATCTATTTAAGTAAAATAATATTTAACACAATCTTCATATACCATGTTTCATATACTTTATTATATTGTCTAATAAAAATTCAAAAACCACTCATCAAACATAATAATTTTACAACTGTTGAAGATTCACTATAAAAAAGAAATATTATAGTGACCAGCAAACTTGATCTCTAAAAGGCTGAAATTACTCATAAGCATCTTTAGCGATTGAATTTTATTTTAGCATATTTTGTTATCACGAATTAATCTATTCAATCCATTTTTGAGAAGTTACTGACAAGGGCCAAAACAGGTCGAGTCGATCATTTTGCTATCCTTACAACCAAATATTCAAATATTTTATGAGAAATATTTAATAATTATTGTGAAATGGTAAAAAAATTATGATCAATAATAAAGATTGGATTGTTGTAGCACGAACAGTGGCCGTGAGGATTTAAATGAGGAGAATATAAACCAAAATTTGATTATAAATGTGCATGGTATTTGACCTTGTTTACTTTCTCCCTTTTATTTTTCATTTTCTTCTCCTCTACGAAACAAAATATTACTTTTGTATACTGGTTTTTTAAATTAAGGTATTCATGTTATTTTATACAAACACTTAACTTTTTTTTTCAATTTTTTAAATAAACTTATAAATCAACTAAATTCTTTTTCGTTTTCTTTTCCTTTTCTTCAATAGAAAATAGTCTGTGAAAGCTTAAGCAATTAGAATTCTTTTTGGATTCTTAATGAGAACAATGCATAAATGCACTTTTTTTTACGCTGAAATTTAGAATAACAATTGCGTGAATTTAAGTCCTAGAAACCTTGTTATAGATGAAGTAGCAATCTTAAAATTTTCAGTGAATACAAAAAAAAAAAAAAAAAAATTTATTATTTATTTTTTTTAATAAATTATATTTTTATTTTTTTTTTTTTTTTTTTTATTTTTTTTTATT